>ENA-OQED01000238-OQED01000238.1-human-gut-metagenome-genome-assembly--contig:-NODE-238-length-22828-cov-1.834236_pt1 | contig 22828 bp, 19 predicted proteins | sample MGYA00242790_ERZ504625 | MGnify/ENA primary metagenome ERZ504625 (study PRJEB26092, sample SAMD00036345) | human gut metagenome | host: Homo sapiens | study: EMG produced TPA metagenomics assembly of...
CGTGGTGCAGGCATCCATGGCAGGGGTTCGGGCAGACGGAGCCGCAGACGCAGCCCGGGAACGGCGTATAGTCGAGTTCGAGCTGGATGGCCTTGTCGAGCTCGCCGTTGCGGATGTACTTGTAGCGCAGCTGCGTCGGGATGCCCGTCGGGCAGTTGAACTCGCACGGTGCGGCGTACGCTGCATTGTCCCAGCTCGGCACACGCAGGCGGTAGAGGCCGTGCGAGATCGTGTTGTGGACGGCGAAGTCGTCGTGTGCGACATCCGAGAAGATGCCGCCCTTGACCCACTCGTGCAGGCGGAAGGAATGGAGGTCCGGAGCAGCTTTTGGCTTGCGCTCAGCAGCCGTCAGCGGGCGCAGCTTGTGCCACTGGCTCCAGTCCGTCAGCTCGGCCTTGAGCTCCGGGCGCTCGATGTGCGCGAGGAATTCATCCATGCCGCCCGCGAGGAAGGCAATGTCGTCCTCGTCGAGAGCCGAGCAGATGATGTCAGCCGGATGCGTACCGATCGAGCCGCGCACGTAGACCGTGCCGCCGACCATGCCGACGCAGGCGCGCTCACCGAGCACCGAGTCGAAATCAGCGCTGTCGTAGCCGCAGACGACGGCCTTGCCGCCGCCCATGAACTCGAACGAGAACGAGCCGACATTCTTGAGGATCCAGAGCTCCGGCTCCTCGTAGAGCGGGTCATGCTTCATCAGAGAGCCCGTGCGCGTGCCGCCGCGGCCGCCGATGAAGATCTTGCCGCCCGACGAGCAGTGGCCGGCCGTATCGCCGGCATCGCCCTTGACGGTGATGATGCCGCCGGCGTTGAGCCAGCCGACATCAGCCGACGTCGACTCCTCGATGACGATCTCCGTGCCCGGCAGGCACATCGAGCCCGTGCGCTGGCCGGCGTTCCAGACGTGGAAATGCAGCTTCTTGCCTTCCGGATGCCAGAGCGGACCGCCGATGTCGTGCTGGCCGGAGGCCTTGATCTCAAAGTCCGTCTCGCCCTGCTTGACGGCTTCGCCGATGGCCAGGAGCAGGTCCTGGGTGGACATGCGTTCATGCCCTTTCATGGTATCTATCTTAAACATTAAGCTCTCCTCCTGCTATCAGCAAACGTACTGGATGCCAAGCTTGTCTGCCACGGCCTTGTCCGTGGAGACGAGCGCGTCGCTGCGGCCGATCGGCAGCGAGCTGTTGCCGATCGGTGCCATGAGCTTCTTGAGCTCCGCATCGAAGGCCAGCACGTAATCGACGATCTTCTGGGCACCGCGGTCGATGTCGAGGCGCTTGACGAGGCGCGGGTCCTGCGAGCAGATGCCCATCGGGCACTTGCCCGTGTTGCAGGCATTGCAGCGGCCCTGCTCATTGCCGATGCAGCCAAGGAGCTGGATGAGGATCTTGCCGACGAAGACGCCGTTGGCGCCGAGGCACATCATCTTGAAGGCGTCGGCTGCGGCGTTGCCCGTCATGCCGATGCCGCCGCCGCCGTAGAGCGGGATCTGGCCCTGCAGGCCCTGCTTGACGGCTGCGAGATAGCAGTCGCGGATCTTCGAGACGACAGGATGGCCTGTGTGGTCGAGCGAGACCTCATTGGCTGCGCCCGTGCCGCCCTGGATGCCATCGATGAAGAAGCCGCCGCAGATCTTGTACGGGTCGCGCAGCAGGTTGTTGTAGACGGATACCGACGTTGCCGAAGCCGCGCACTTGATGGCGACCGGCACGCGGAAGCCGAAAGCCGCGTTCATCGAGAGGTGCATCTTCTGGACGGATTCCTCGATGGAGTAAAGGCCCTGATGGTTCGGCGGCGAAGCGAGCGTCGCCTTCGGGACACCGCGGATGGCCTGGACGTGCTCGGCGACTTTTGCCTCCGGCAGCAGACCGCCGTCGCCCGGCTTTGCGCCCTGACCGATCTTGATGAGGATGCCTGCCGGGTCCGTCTTCATGTGCGGCATGGCCTTGATGATGCGGTTCCAGCCGAAGTGACCGGAAGCGATCTGGATGATGAAGTACTTGAGGTAGTCCGATTCGAGGAGCTTCACGGGCATGCCGCCCTCACCGGAGCTCATGCGGACCGGCAGGCCGCACTTCTCGTTGAGGTAGCCGACAGCGAGTGCGACAGCTTCCCAGGCGCGCGTCGACAGCGCGCCGATGGACATGTCGGAGAAGATCAGCGGGTAGATCCAGTGCACAGGCGGCGTGTGCTTCGTCTCGACAAGCTTGCCGTCCTTGATGGCAAACGGCAGCTCCTTGGCGGAGAGCACGCGGCCGAACGGCGAGCGGATGTCGAACGTGTGGCGCGCTGCATCGAGCGACGGGTCCGTCATCTGCGAGATGCGGCCGACGACGATCGAGTCAAGCGTGCGCTGTGCGTTGAGGTTCGTGCGGCCGCCGCGCTTGATTGGGCCATGGTCCTTCGAGAGCAGAGTCTTTCTCGTGTCCGGGTTGCGGACCGGGCGGATTGCGTCATTCGGGCAGACCTTCTCGCAAATACCGCAGCCGCGGCAGAAATCCGTGAGGCTCGCGACCTGCTTGATGACAGGACGCACCTGATGGACCTTCTTCGGCTCCGGCACCGGCTTTTCTGACACCGTCAGGGACTGGCCGCGCACTGCCACCTTGATGGACTTGAAGGAGCAGGATGCCACACAGCTGCCGCACATCGTGCAGCGTTCGGATGATATTCGATTATCCAGGGCAGGTCATTGACGCCCACGTCTTGAGTCTTTACTGCTTCCATCTCTGTACCTCCAGGTCGTTGTCGATCACAACGATTTCGCGTTCATTCGGGTAGATATCCTTCGTTTGGTCACGGTCCGGCATGATCTCATTGAGACCACAAACCTCGGACGAGATGGCCACCATGTCATCCGTGCGTCCGACGACGACCGGGCGCAGCTTCTTGGAATCACAGCAGGTGATCATCTTCTTGTCCGGCAGGACGCCGATGATCGTGTTCGGGCCGTTGATCTCGAGGTTCGCGAGGCTCTGGCGGATGGCGATCAGGACATCCTTGTCCGGGCGCTCAGCGATCTCCTCGAACGGCAGCGGCGTGATGACGTGCTTGTAATACGTCAGCGGCCACTTGAGCTCGTGATGGACGTAGTGGAGCGTGTTGAGGAAGCACTGGGAGTCGGACTCAAAGCCGATGTAGCCGCGGTGCAGCGATTTCTGGAACTCCTTGTTCTTCGTGTAGAAGGTGTTCTCGCCGTTCGCGCAGAGCGTGTAGCCCTGCAGGAAGAACGGGTGCGCCGCATAGCGGACGATGTCGTAGTTCGTGTTCTGGCGGCACTGGGCGACGATGGACTTCGCGACGAGGCAGCCGTTGTCATCCCAGAGATGGAAGTACGTCGCGATGTCGCGCGGATCGCCGATCTCCTTGAGCGTCAACACATCCGGCCAGAACGAGTAGACGTAGCCGGCATTCTCCTTCTCAAGGATCTTGCGCAGAGCCAGGCGCGTGTCGAGCAGCAGGTCTTCCTTCTGCTCTTTCGTCATGTGCTCTGCATCTTCCGGATAATCGTAGTTGCGGAAGATGTAGTACGGCATGGCCTGGATGTCAAGGCCCGGCTGTTTGTCCGGAACTGGGATCCACTCAGCCAGCTGCACGAAGTTGTGGGTATCCATGTACTCCTCGACGAGCTGGGCACCGCGCTGCGTGCAGGCGAGCGATAACAGCGGCTTGTCCTTATAATTGGAAAAGATCCCGTACAGATCCTGCATGACCATCGCGAAGCCTGAGTTGTCATGGCCTTCCTGCTGCGGAAGCATGAGATGCAGTGCCTTGGAGGGCTGAATGGGTACTTTACTCTTTATGGAACCTATCCGACACATAGCGGTCTCTCCTTCTATCCTGATACAATCAATACACAAATGTATTCGCACAATGCATACGGCGTTACGTAACTTCTATTATAAAAATGTATACTTGACATGTCAACCATAACTTAACATGTATACATGAATACCCCTATCTATTGTACCATTTACCTCGAGTATCATCGAAAATTACTCCAAAAAATAAAAAATCCGCACAGAACGCTAAAGAATGCGTTCTGTGCGGATTCATCCCATATTTCCTGTCATTGGGCACGGAATGTGCGCCTCTGCAGCGCTTCTATCATTCCGTCATAACCGTCATGCTGTTGTCAGAGGTAGCTGACCGGGTTGACCGTCTGGCCATTGACGCGGACCTCGTAGTGGACGTGCGGGCCCGTCGAGAAGCCCGTGCTGCCCATGTAGGCGATGATCTGGCCGCGGCGCACGTGCTGGCCGGCGCTGACGACGACCTGCATCGCGTGGCCGTAGCGCGTCATGATGCCGTTGCCGTGGTCGATGTCGACCATGTTGCCGTAGCCGCCTGAATTCCAGCCAGCCGTCGTGACCGTGCCGTCAGCCGTCGCGACGATTGGCGTGCCCATGTCGTTGGCGATGTCGATGCCCGGGTGGAAGTCCGAGCCGTTCCAGCGCAGGCCATACGGCGAGCTGACCTCACCGCGTGCCGGCCAGCCCGTCGGCGTCGTGACCGAGACAGTGCTGCCGACGAGCGAGCCCGGCAGCGAAACCATCCCCGGCGTGCCCAGTGACTCCTGCTGTGCCTTGAGCTGCTCCTGCAGCTCGAGGAGCGAGGCGCGGCGCTTCTCGATGTCCTTCTCGACATTGTCGAGCGCTTCGCTGACATTGTCGAGACTCGGCTGCTGCACGTACGGGCCGCCCTGGCCGTCGTGCTTGCCGCTCGTGCCGTCATTCGTCAGGCCGCTGCCATCGCTTGCACCGTCATCCTGTGCCGGGCCTGCACCCGACATGCGGCGCAGGTCGGACTCGAGCTGCGTGAGCTGGTCGATCTCGTCCTGCAGGGCATTGGCCTTCTTGGAGAGCTGCAAGAGCTGCTCCTGCTGGATGTTGTTGACCTCGCGCAGTTCGCGGATCTCCGCGGCACCGTTCTGGTTGGCAAACGTGCTGTAGACCGAGTAGCTGAATGCGCCGACAAAGAGCAGTGCGCCGGCCGCCACCGAGGCCAGGCCGAACTTGAGGACGCGCGCCGGCAGGCGGATGCTCTTCGTCGTGCCATCGTCATCGGGGATCAGCTTGATCGTGTAGATCGTCTGCTTCTTCTTGGTCTTGGGCTTCACCTCTTTCGCTGCCGGAGCATCGCCCTTTGAGTCAGGCGCATCCGACGGGTCAGCCACAGGAGCCATCACCATCGTCTTGTCGGCCACTCCTGCCTTCGGGCCCGGAGTGCCGTTCTGTTCTTGTTCTTCTTTCTTCGCCAAAGATGAAACCTCCAAACAAAAAAATAATCCACGGAAATAGTACGCTCCCTGGATCAGAACTGCCTTTGAATTACTGGAAAAATCTACTGAAAAAAATTAGGCGGTAAATCTTACGCCTATTATAGCATAGGATTTACCGCAATTCAAAGCCTATTTCATGGTTCAGGCGGTTGTGCCCTTGCGCATCGCCTCGTCGAGAGCCTGTTGCTCTTCCGGCATCAGCTGGTACGTCGACTGGCCCTTCTCGACTGGCTTGACGTAGCTGCGCGAATCCTCGCGGCCGAAGATGCTCGTGAGGATGACGCCGTCGTTGTAGGAATCGAGGAGTGCAACGGCATAGCTCAGGTCACTGCCCATATCGTCAAACGCGCGGAAGCGCACGACGCCGACGCGCGTGATGGCGAGCTGCAAGAGATTGTCGAGTCGCTCGTTCTCGCGCTTGATGGCGGCGTTCTCATCCGACACGGCCTGGATCTCGTTGAGATGGCCGATGAGCATGCGCTCGAGGTTCGCGCCATCCGCCCCCGTCATCATCTTGCGGTAGCGCTTCTTCATGTAGCTGACCTTCATGTAGAGGTTGATGAGCAGCGCCACCAGGATGACGACGACGCCGCCGAGTCCGGCTAGGATCGGGATGATGTTGTTTAGGGCAAATTTCGTGATTTCCTGAATGTCCATTGTCTATTGAATACTCCTTTATAAGATACGTGGGGACGCGACGATGTTTCACGTGAAACAGTCACGTCAAGGTCAAACAGAGAAGTGATTGGGCGGATTGGCATGGCGATCGGCGCGGCCCGAGGAGAGAAGTTCGAGCAGGCGCTCGAGGTCATCTTCTGAATAGAACTCGATCTCGATGCGGCTCTTCTTCTTGCCGGGACGGATGCGGACTTTCGTGCCGAGGTACTCGTTGAGGCGGCCTGCGGCATCCTGATAGAAGGCATCCTGCGATGCTTCCTGTACCTCTTCCGGCTCATCCTCTGCCCCGCTCTCGCGTGCGTCGAGATAGGCTGGGTCATCGAGCAGGCGGCGCACGAGCTCTTCAGCCTGGCGCGAGGACAGGTGCTCTTCGAGGATATGCTCCGCAGCCCTTACTTGCAGGGCCTTGTCCTTGAGCGCGAGGAGCGGTCTTGCCTGGCCCATGAGCAGGTCACCGGCGACGAGCTTGTCCTGGATCTCTTCGGCGAGTTCCAGGAGGCGCAGGGAATTGGCGATGTGCGGGCGGCTGCGGCCGACCTTCTTGGCGAGCATCTCCTGCGTGAGCCGGAAGTTCTTCATGAGGAAGGCGTACGCCTCTGCCTCTTCGATGATGTTGAGGTTCTCGCGCTGGATGTTCTCGATCAGGGCGATCTCGCTGATCTCTGCGTCGTTATATTCTCTCACAAGTGCCGGTACTTTTTCAAGCCCCGCTTTGCGGGCAGCCCGCAGGCGGCGCTCACCGGCGATGAGCTCGTAGCCCTTCCCAGGCAGGCGCCGGACGATCAGAGGTTGCAGGATGCCGTACTGGCGGATGGACTCGCTGAGATCCTCGAGCGCCTCTTCATCGAAGCTCTGGCGCGGCTGATAGCGGTTGGCCTGGATCTCGCTGGCCGCAATCTCCTGGACCTGGTCCTTGGCCGGCGTGATCTCGCGGTTCTTCAAGAGCGCGCCGAGGCCCTTGCCGAGACCGCCGTGTCCCTTACTTGCCATGTTCCATCACCTCTTCTGCCAGCTTCATGTAGGTATCCGTGCCCTTGGAGCGCTTGTCGTAGTAGAGGATGGGCTCGCCGTACGACGGCGCCTCGCTGAGGCGCACCGTGCGCGGGATCATCGTCTCGTAGACGAGCTCGCCGAAGTTCTCGCGGACCTCGACGACGACCTGCTCCGCGAGGCGCGTGCGCCCGTCGTACATCGTCATGAGCACACCCTCGACCTCGAGATGTGGATTGAGATTCGTTCGCACGAGCTCAATCGTGTTCATGAGCTGCGAGACGCCCTCGAGCGCGTAGAACTCGCACTGGATCGGCATGAGCACGGAATCCGCTGCGGCCAGCGAGTTGAGCGTCAAGAGGCCGAGCGACGGCGGGCAGTCGATGAGGATGTAGTCGTACTCCTGCTCGACCGGCTCGAGCGCGCGCTTGAGGCGCGTCTCGCGCGAGATGGCCGCGACGAGCTCGACCTCAGCGCCGGCCAATTCGATATTGGCCGGCAGCACATCGACGCCGAACTCCGTCTTGACGATGGCCTCCTGCACCGGCGTGCTGTTGATGATGACCTGATAGATCGTCGTCGCAAGCGCCGATTTGTCGATGCCATAACCGCTCGACGCGTTGCCCTGTGGGTCACAGTCGACGAGCAGGACCTTCTGCTCCTTTGCCGCCAGACACGCTGCAAGATTCACCGATGTCGTCGTCTTGCCGACGCCGCCCTTCTGATTGGCCACTGCAATGATCTTTGCCTTTGCCACGGATTTCACCACTTTCTTTGATTTCCCATACCATTCTGTCCCGCAATAAGAAACAAGTACACAACTTTCCTTGTAAAAACGCCGCAGAATCAGTATAATTGTTACATTGTAACATCTGTGCGACAGGAGCCTCTGCAATCCGTCACGGCTCCTCCGCTCTGTATATCCTATATCATAATATAGAAATCGCGAAAATGCTATTGTTTCACGTGAAACATTTAAAAAAAATGCAAGGAGGAATGATTATGCCAGTCTACAATGCCCCACTGCTGACGATCGATCCCAAGGAAACGCGCCGCTACGCGGGACTCATGCGCGCCAAGGACTTTGATGAGAAGCTCATCGAGGATGCCTGCCAGGACGCGCGCCTGCTTGCCGAACCGCGCGGCATCTGGCAGCTCTACGACTACGACTGCGAGAACCAGATCGTGAAGGCCGACCCGCCCTTCCATATCGAAGGCAGGAAGATTGGCAAGCACCTCGCCGGCTGCGACAAGGTCATCCTGCTCGCCGTCACTGTCGGCGATGCCATAGAAGACATGGTCACGAAGCGCTTTGCCGATGGCGAATATGCGAGCAGCGTCCTGCTCGATGCGGCTGCGACCACGGCCGTCGAACAGCTGGCCGACGGCATGGAAAAGGCCATCAAGCCAAAAATGGCCGCGCAGGGCTACGGCATGCGCTGGCGCTTCAGCCCCGGCTATGGCGACTGGCCACTCGAGCAGCAGCCCGAGCTCATCCGCGTGACGAAATGCGAGAGCATCGGCATCACGCTGTCTGAATCGAAGATGCTCGTGCCGCGCAAGAGCGTCACGGCCATCATCGGCCTATATAAGGAAGTCAAGGGCGCAGAAGAGACGAAGCACGCGGCCAACGGCTGCGCGGCCTGTGACAAGACCGACTGTCCGTCTCGCAAAGCGGTCAAATGACCGCAGTGAGAAAATCATTGACATAGAATTCATACTGCATTACTATGCTAATAGAATCTGCAATTATCAGAACGGAATCTGGAGGAACTGGCTATGATCCATATCTTTGACGGTGCCATGGGCACGATGCTGCAGGCCGGCGGCCTGGAACCGGGCGGCTGCCCCGAACTCATGAACATCGACCACCCAGAAGTCGTCCGGCACATCCACGAGGCGTACATCGAGGCCGGCGCGACCATCATCGAGACGAACACCTTCGGCGCGAGCCGCCTCAAGCTCAACCACTACGGCCTCGAAGACCGCGTAGAAGAGCTCAATATGGCGGCCGTCCGGATTGCCAAGGAAGCGGCCGGCACGCGCGCCAAGGTCGCCGGCTCCATGGGGCCGACGGGGCGCTTCATCAGCCCGCTCGGCGACCTCGATTTCGAAGACGCCTACACCTGCTTCCTCGAGCAGGCTTCCGCCCTCGCAAAAGCCGGCGTCGACTACTTCATCATCGAGACGTGCATCGACATCCAGGAGATGCGCGCCGCGCTGCTCGCCGCCAAGGATATCGCACCCGGGATCCCTGTCATCTGCCAGCTGACCTACAGCGACGACGGCCGCACAGTCACGGGCACCAATCCGCAGTCGGCCGCCATCATCCTCTCCCACATGGGCGCCGATATCATCGGCGTCAACTGCTCGCTCGGACCAGAGCAGCTCGTGCCCATCGTCAAGACGCTCGCCGAAAACTGCGACTGCCCCATCAGCGTTCAGCCGAATGCCGGCATGCCGCAGCTCGTCGACGGCGAGACGCACTTCCCGATGGGCCCCGAGGACTTCGGCAGCTGGGGCCCGAAGCTCCTCGCCGCCGGTGCCACCTACCTCGGCGGCTGCTGCGGCACGACGCCAGCGCACATCCGCGCGCTGCGCGAAGCGCTCGAAGGAAAGGCTGAGCCTGTGCGCGAGCCACTGCCGAAGCGCCTCTGGCTCGCCAGCCGCAGCAAGTCCGTCTGCATCGACAAGGACCTGCCGACCGTCCTCATAGGCGAGCGCATCAACCCGACGGGCCGCAAGAAGCTCGCCGCCGAAATACGCGAAGGCTCCCTGCTCTCCGTCAAGAAAGAGGCCGTCAATCAGGTCAAGGCCGGCGCTGAGCTGCTCGACGTCAACATGGGCGTGGCCGGCATCGACGCCGTCAAGGCCATGAGCCAGGCCGTGACCGAGATTGCCCAGCTCACCGACGCCCCGCTCGCCATCGACACGAGCGATCCTGCCGCACTCGAAGCCGGCCTGCGCGCCTATCCGGGCCGAGCCCTCATCAACTCCGTCTCCGCAGAAAACGACCGCATCCGCGACTTCCTGCCGCTCGCCAAGAAGTACGGTGCCGCCATCCTCTGTCTGCCGATCACAGAAGACGGCGTACCCAAGACGGCCGCCGAGCGCCTGAAAGCGATTACCTATATCATCGATAACGCCAAGAAAGCCGGCCTCGATGACGGCGACTTCCTGCTTGACGCCCTCGTCATGACCGTCTCCGCCGACAAGAACGCCTGCCGCGAGGTGCTCAAGACCTTGCAGCTCTACCGCCAACACCTCGGCTATCCCTCGACGATGGGCCTCTCGAACATCTCGTTCGGCCTGCCAAACCGCCCGCTGATCAACAGCACCTTCTTCACCATGTGCCTCGCGGCCGGCCTCGACGCCCCGATCATGAACCCGTACGACGAGTCGATGCAGAAAGCCCTCAAGGCCAGCGCCGCCCTTCTAGGCGACGACCCCTGCGGCCTCGCCTTCAGCCAGGACGAGTCAAACCTCGCCGTGCCGAAGAAGGCAGCCGTCATGAAGACGACCGACCTGCCGATCCTCGATGCCATCAAGCAGGCCGTCATCGAGGGCGAGAAGGACATCATCGTCGGCCTCGTCGTCCAGGCCTTGCAGGAAGGCAAGACGGGCAACGAGATCACCGAGAAGGGCCTGACGGCTGCCATGACCGAGATTGGCGAGGACTTCGGCTCCGGCCGCATGTTCCTGCCGCAGGTCCTGCTGTCCGCCGAGACGATGCGCGCGGCCTTCGACAAGCTCAAGGAGCTCATCCCCGCGAGCGCCGAGGCCGACAAGGGCACCTTCGTCATCGCGACCGTCAAGGGCGACGTCCACGACCTCGGCAAGAACATCACCGGCGCTCTGCTCGCCAACTCCGGCTTCAAGGTCATCGATCTCGGCAAGGATGTCGAGGCCGACACCATTGTCGAGACAGCCATCCAGCAGGATGCCGATGTCGTCGGCCTCGCCGCCCTGATGACGACGACCATGCCGCAGATCGACAAGGTCATCGACAAGCTCCAAGCGGCCGGCGCCCGCGCCAAAGTCATGATCGGCGGCGCCGCCGTCACCCAGGACTACGCCGACAGCTGCGGCGCCGATGCCTATGCAGCCGATGGCGTCAAGGCGGTCAAGCTTGCAAAGCAGATTGTTGGTGTGGAGTAAAATAGCTGGCAATAGAGGCTTGGTCTGGCGGGAAACAGATCTACCGGTGGAGGGGAAAGACATTTCGGCTTCGTCGCTCCGCTAAATGAGCCCTATGGTACGATATCCTCTCAATGACGCCCCGCCGCCTGCCGCGGCGTTCTCACATCGCAGCTCTATGCCCCAAATGATCAGGGCTCAGCCCTGCGGGCTATCGCTGCGCTCCTGCAGGCGAAATGTCTTTCCCCTCCTGAAGTTACTTCCTGCACCTTCGCTGCGCTCCTGAAGATAAAAACCTGCCCCCGCCTACTAGACAAGCCAAGCTCGCATGCTAAGGTCCCCATTGTTCACGGTAGTCCCCTTGAATGAGCAAGGTTGCCAGACAACACCTTCGGGCAAGCAGGGCTGCGCAAAAGCGCAGCGTTGGCAGGTTGCGTCAAGAATCGATTTTTTCCCCACCAGAATCCTGACGAAAGAGCGTCGTCCAAGCGAAGCGCGTTTAGCTCTTTCATCAGGCTGCATTAGAAGGGAAAAAATCGATTCAGCAGCGTGCCACAGCGAAGCGTTGTGCAGCCCTGCTCGCCCGCGACTATACTATAACGAACATATCAAAAGGAGCCCGTTTCCCATCCAAGTGGATGAGGAAACGGGCTCCCTTGTCTTTATCTCTGTATCGTCAATCAGAACAGTACCTTTGCGAGATGCAGGTAGTCCGGATCGAGGATCTTCTTGTTGTTGACCGCATCGTGCAGGTCAATCGAGACAACACGGCCCTTGCTGTAGCCGAAGACGATGTCCGACAGGCCCGAGATCAGTGCGAGGGCAGCCTGCTCGCCGAGTTGGCTGGCGCGGACGCGGTCGATGACCGACGGCGAACCGCCGCGCTGGATGTGGCCGAGGACCGAGACGCGCGTGTCGAGCTGCGTCTTCTCCGCGATGTACTGGCCGATCTCCTGGCCATTGCCGGCACCCTCTGCCACGACGACGAGAATGTAGCGCTTGCCCTTCTTGTAGGCTTCCGTCATGTTGTCGCAGATCTCATCGAGGTTGTACTCCTCTTCCGGCACGAGGATGTACTCCGCGCCGCCCGAGATGCCCGAGACGAGAGCGAGCCAGCCGCAGTTGCGGCCCATGACCTCGAGGACGATGACGCGGCGATGGGCCGAAGCCGTATCGCGCAGCTTGTTGATTGCATCGATGATCGTATTCGCAGCCGTATCGCAGCCAATCGTGTAGTCAGAGCCCCAGACATCGTTGTCGATCGTGCCCGGCAGGCCGACGATAGGGATGCCCGTCTCCTTCGAGAGCAGCGAGGCGCCGCGCAGGGAGCCGTCACCGCCGATGACGCAGAGGCCCTCGATGCCGCGGTCCGTCAGGTGCTTGTAGCCCATCATGCGGCCTTCCGGCGTCTTCCAGCGTTTGCAGCGTGCCGTGCCGAGGAACGTACCACCGCGCTGGATGATATCACTGACGTCCCTGGACTTCATCTCAAACATATCCTCTTCCAGCAGACCGTGATAGCCGCCGCGGATGCCCCATACCTTGACACCCTCGTACAGAGCCGTGCGGACGACAGCGCGAGCTGCTGCGTTCATGCCTGGGCTGTCGCCGCCGCTCGTCAAGACTGCAATACTTTTCAACATAATGGAAGTCCCCCTTGAATTGAGAATTGCTAGCATAATTGACTGAATCAAAATCATAGAATGACATTTATCATCCTTAATCATACCATAAAAAGTCCGAAGAAAACAGGGATGACGGTTATTTTTTCGGACCAGGACAGACCTTGACAAAATGCCCTCATAATGGTAGATTTTAACTAGATGCTGTGCAACTGACGGAAGTGGATGACCACAGGGAGCACAGGGAAGAAGAGCCGACCGTCTGGGCACAGCCTGGATTTGTGTCGGCTTTTTTGTATGTGAAAAGGAAGGAATCGCAAAATGAAAGAACTGGAACTCAAATACGGATGCAACCCGAACCAGAAGCCAGCCCGCGTCTTCATGGAGACTGAGGCTGAGCTGCCGTTCACCGTCCTCAACGGCCGCCCGGGCTACATCAACCTGCTCGACGCGATGAACAGCTGGCAGCTCGTCCGCGAGCTGCGCGAAGCCACCGGCCTTCCGGCTGCCGCTTCTTTCAAGCACGTCAGCCCGGCCGGTGCTGCCGTCGCCGTTCCCCTCTCCCCTGTCCTCGAGAAAGTCTACTTCGTCGAAGGTGTAGAGCTCTCCCCGATCGCCACGGCCTACATCCGCGCGCGCGGCGCCGACCGCATGAGCTCCTACGGCGACTTCGTCGCCCTTTCGGATGAGTGCGATGCCCAGACGGCTTCCTTCCTCAAGCGCGAGGTCTCCGACGGCATCATCGCACCCGCGTATTCGCCGGAAGCACTCGAAATCCTCAAATCGAAACGCAAGGGCACGTACCTGATCCTGCAGATGGATCCTTCCTATCAGCCGGAAGAGCTCGAGCGCAAGCAGGTCTTCGGCATCACCTTCGAGCAGAAGCGCAACAACGTCGCCATCACGGAAGACTGCCTCAAGGACATCGTGACGAAGAACCACGACCTGCCAGAGAGCGCAAAGCGCGACCTCTTGATCGCCCTGATCACGCTCAAGTACACGCAGTCCAACTCTGTCTGCTACACGAAGGACGGCCAGGCCATCGGCATCGGCGCCGGCCAGCAGAGCCGCGTCCACTGCACGCGCCTCGCCGGCACGAAGGCCGACAACTGGTTCCTGCGCCAGAGCCCGCAGGTCCTCAACCTGCCGTTCAAGCCGGAAGTCCGCCGCCCAGACCGCGACAACGCCATCGATGTCTACATCGGCGAAGAGTGGGAAGACCTCCTGGAGACGGACGACTGGAAGCGCGTCTTCACCGAGAAACCGCCCGTCTTCACGCGTGAAGAGAAGAAGGCCTGGCTCCAGAAAGAGACTGGCGTCTCCCTCGGCTCCGACGCCTTCTTCCCGTTCGGCGACAACATCGAGCGCGCCCACAAGAGCGGCGTGACCTACGTCGCCCAGACCGGCGGCTCCATCCGCGACGACAACGTCATCGAGACGGCCGACAAATACAACATGACGATGGCCATGACGCACATCCGCCTGTTCCATCACTGATATTTCACGGATATTTCACGAGCCCCGGTCCAGCAGGCCGGGGCTCTTTTATGCAAGAATTTTATCAAGCTATTGATATTCATTATCAAGTATGCTATAGTATATACAGGCTTTCGTTAGCAGCTTCTTTCAAGAAGCGCAAAGCTCTCCTAAGATATAATACACAGCAAAGATCCCGGCGTACTGCTCATGCGCCGGGATTTTTGTCGCCATGAGCCAGCGCTGAGCGATATGCAAAATTCGAATAAGTCTTTTACCATTGCCCCCACTTGCGCTACAATAGGGAGTAGAATGAGTGTACTGCGGCAACACATGCCGTAACCTGCGCGATGAGAAATGAGGCGATTGTATGGTTTTTCAGAAATTCGGAGCACTGGCCATGGTGCCCGTGCTCGTAGCAGCAGCGCCTGCCTATGCCGAATGGCACGGCAATGCCCATATCGAGACTGTCGAGGTGACGGGCAGCTATCTGACGGATGACATCTCGGAGGCGGGGCTCAAGAAGGCCCGCGAAGAAGCGCACAAGGACGCCCTGCGCCTGGCAACCGAGAAGGCCGGCGTCTTTGTCCAGAGTTATTCCAAGACACACAATCATGTTCTTACTGAAGATGAGATTCAATCCATCTCTGGCAACATCCTCGCCGTCCAGAACGAGTCGTATGCGATGAGCAAGACAAACGACGGCTACACGCTCGTCACCTGCCATCTGACGGCCTACATCCAGCTCGACCAGGTCGACCTCAACCAGGCCATCCAGCAGATCAACATCGAGGGCGAGAACAGGGAGCTCAAGGCCGTCATCGAAGGCCTCAAGCACAGCCAGGGCAAGGCAGGCGAGCTGCCATACGGCACGGCTTACTTCCAGAAATTTGCCCAAAACAGCTCCCTGCTCAAGAAGGTCTGTGACGTAGGCTACGATGTCGACAGCGTGAGCTACGACAAGGCGACGGGCCTGATCCGCTACAACCGGTTCACAAGAGCCGTGGACGATGATCAGCTCTATGCGTTCCACGTCGAGCTCTCCTATCCGGATAATACCGAACGCATCTACAAGATCACAAAGATCACCGAGAAACCGTTCCAGACCGTCGAGTTGAAGTTCAAAAACGCGCGCACGACCATGCTGCCGATTGCTACCTATTCCACTGACGACTACTATCGCCGCCTGGTCTGCAAGCAGCTGCAGCTGCCCGAATACGCTCATCTCAAGCAGCCGGGCTGGGGCCCAATCCCTCTGCTCGACCCGCCGCTCTACACCGATAAGCTCAACATGAAGCGCATCGATGGCATGCTCTACTGCTCGCTGGCCAATACCGAGGACGGCCTCGCCAACCTGCTCTTCCCGAGTTTCGCCGTCCGCTACGACCCACAGCGCAAAGTCTTCGAAGAGGCCGATATCCTCTACACCGACAGCTGGATCCCTGCCAGAACGGAATATCTCCCCGCCATCCCCTACCTTGACTTCCTCTACCACGACGGAAATCTGGAAAATCCTTGATGCCCTGCCCTTTACTATAAATATCAGCCGTTTACAGATTTGGAAGCCTGCTAAAACCACATCTTTACTGAAGGGCAAATTTTTCACCGAGAAAAGCTTGACACATACACATCTCTCTAGGACATTGCATCTGATTCCGTAGTATGATATACTAAAGATGATCAAGAAAACGTCTATGGAAGTAGACGAAGGCCCTAGGGTGGCACACCCCCTAGGGTCTTTTTTTGCGCAATAAAACAGCCAGCTCAGATAAACTAAGCTGGCTGCATAGAGGCTAGAACGTATTGCTGCTACCGCTCTAACCATTTCTGAATGCCGTACCAAATGGCACACGATACGACACCAGCAAGAACGGACATCAAGAAAACGTCCATGCTCATGAAGCAGACCTCCTTTCCGTTTCCGGCATAGAGGCAGCAACGCAACTAGTATAACATAGAAAACCGAATACAGTATATAGGGATAGATGCAGGTGACGATTTCTCGAAATACACTACACAATATGATTCATGATAAAGAATATCAATATGCTATATATCATAAATTTTTAGTATTTTATATTTCTGAAAAATAAGTGTATAATATACTTAAATGATAATAGATATTGAAATGAAGTGAGTATCAAAATGTGATGAACGTCACACAGATGTTTTTGGTTTTTCCTCTACACAAGCGTATTCTCTTCATCCTTGAATGGAAAGGCGGGATCGGACATGAAAGAACGACCACGTGTCGTCATCCTCGGCGGGGGAATCGGCGGCATCAAAGCGGCGCAGAAACTGGCCAATCAGCCGATGGATGTGCTGATCATCGATCACAACAACTACCAGGTCTTCCAGCCGCTCCTTTATCAGGTAGCGACATCGATGCTCTCGACGGATGAGGTCGTCTACCCCATTCGCGGTTTCTTCAAAAAAGCAGCTAACGTTGATTTCCTTTTGGCAGAAGTCCGTGGCATCCAGCCAAACGAAAAGATCGTCAAGACGAGTCACGGAGATGTTCCCTACGACTATCTCATCATCGCTCTTGCTCGACGCCAAATTTCTTCGGCAATGAAGAAGTAGAACGCAACGCATTCCCATTAAAGACCCTGCAGGACGCGATCCGCATCCGCAGCCATCTTTTAAGTGTCTTTGAGGAAGCTTCTGCTGAGACAGACCCTGAAAAGCGCAAGGCTCTGCTGACCTTTGTCTTTGTCGGCGCCGGACCGATTGGTGTGGAAGGTGCAGGCGGTGTATCCGAACTCGTTTACGACGTCCTGCAGAAAGAGTTCCATCATATTGACTTTGATGAAGTCAGCATCCATCTGATTGGCGCCGACGCATGCGTGCTCGGCATGATGTCCGAAAAGCTCCGCGCAGAGACGCTCAAGGTCCTGCAGAAAAAGCGAATTGACGTACAGTGTTCCATGCTCGTGACGGGCTACGACGGAGAGAATCTCTTCTATCGCCCGATGCATGCTCCAAAAGATGCGCCGTGCGCCACGCTCAAGACGAAAACAGTTGTCTGGTCGGCAGGTGTACGCCCTGTAGACTGTCTCAGCAGCTTTGCCTGTGAAAAAGACCGCGGCAAGCGCCTGCTCATCGATGATACGATTCGCGTTCCGGGCACACAGGATATCTTTGCTATCGGGGACTGCTCAAGCTACACGCCTCCCGGTGAACAGCGTCCTCTGCCGACGCTTGCGCCTGTTGCACTGGCTGAAGGAGAGTTCGCCGCCAAGAACATCCTGCACGATGTACGCGGAGAAGAGATGGAACATCTCCATTACAAGAGCAAAGGCGTCATGGCCATCATCGGCAACAGTGAAGCCGTCATGGAAGCAGGCCCTCTGCGCGGCCGTGGTTTTCTCGCCTGGGCGGCCTGGCTCTGGATTCATCTGCTCACGAAAGCGGGGTTCCATGCCAATATCTCCGTCACGTTTAAATGGATTTTCAATTATCTTTCCGGGACACGCCTTGGCCGCCTGATCACGCGTCCTGAATTGCAAGGCCTGCCCGAATCCATAAAGAATGCTCCGGAAGCAAAAGATGCCGGAGCCGAGAAACAAGCGTCGTAGTGCATGTAAAGCCCAAGGCTTTTACATAAAGAAGATTTACTTTTCAATCCAGATATATAGGAGGGATTCGCATGATTCCAGTTACGAAACTGAACCGTCAGTATGGCCTTTTCATCGACGGAGCCTGGCGTCCGTCAGCCGATGGCAAGACATTTGATTCTTTTGCCCTGCGACTGGTGACAAACTTGCCAGCTGTGCAGAAGCCACGTCGCAGGATGTCGATGCTGCCGTAGACGCAGCCTGGAAAGCCTTTGCCACGTGGAAAAAGACCACGGTCAAGGAGCGTGCCACCCTTCTCAACAAGATCGCCGACATCATCGATGCGCATACAGACGAACTGGCTCTCATCGAGACGCTCGACAATGGCAAGCCCATCCGCGAGACAAAGAATATCGATGTGCCGCTTTCCGCTGCTCATTTCCGTTACTTTGCCGGCTGCATCCTCGCCGAGGAAGGCTCCGCCACGATGCTAGACAATACGACCATGAGCATCATCCTGCGTGAGCCGATTGGCGTGGTCGGCCAGATCGTACCGTGGAACTTCCCGTTCCTCATGGCAGCGTGGAAACTCGCACCAGTACTCGCAAGCGGCTGCTGCACGGTCCTGAAACCGTCAAAGACAACCTCTCTTTCCGTGCTGTACTTTGCCGATCTCATCAAGGATATCCTGCCGCCAGGTGTCTTCAACGTCATCACGGGCGCAGGCTCGAAAGCCGGTCAGTACATGCTCGACCACAAGGGCTTCTGCAAACTGGCATTCACAGGCTCAACGGAAGTCGGTCTTTCCGTTGCCAAAGCTGCGGCCGAAAAACTCATCCCGGCTACGCTCGAGCTCGGCGGCAAATCCGCGAACATCTTCTTCGCGGACTGCAACCTCGAACAAGCTTATGATGGTGCCCAGCTCGGCATCCTCTTCAATCAGGGACAGGTCTGCTGCGCGGGTTCTCGCATCTTCGTCCAGGAGGATATCTATGACGAATTTGTGGCAGAGCTCGTCAACCGCTTCAATAAAGTCAAGATTGGCCTGCCGTGGGAGGAAGACACGCAGCTCGGTGCGACAATCTATAAAGCCCAGCTCGATAAGGTTCTCTCCTATGTCGAACTCGCGAAAAAAGAAGGTGCGACCATCGCCTGCGGCGGTGAACAGGCAACTGACGGTGCGCTCAAAAACGGCATCTTCATGAAGCCGACACTCATCACCGATGTTACGAACGATATGCGCGTTGCTCGTGAAGAGATCTTCGGCCCCGTCGCCGTTGTCATCAAATTCAAGACAGAAGAAGAAGTGATCAAGATGGCCAATGACAGCGATTACGGCCTTGGCGGCGCTGTCTGGACACAGGATATCAACCGCGCCTTCCGTGTCGCCAACGCCATCGAGACGGGCCGCGTCTGGGTCAACACCTACAACCAGATTCCCGAAGGCTCGCCGTTCGGCGGCTACAAGCAGTCCGGTATCGGACGCGAGACGCACAAAGTCATCCTTGAGCACTACACGCAGATGAAGAACATCCTCGTCAATCTCTCGGGACAGCCATCCGGCTTCTACTCGCAGAAGTAACACGCCGCCGCTCCCTAGCTTACCACACTCCCATCCTGCTTCTTCCTCATATACAGCAAAAGGCTGCCGCAAGTCCGGCAGCCTTTTTCGTGTTCGGGAACCGTGCAGAATCCGGGTAGCCGAGGATATTTTCCCATAAAAAACAAGATTACTATTGATATTCATTCTCATATATGCTATATTATCTATAGGCTTTCGTTAGCAGCTTCTTTCAAGAAGCGCAAAGCTCTCCTAAGATATAATACACAGCAAAAATCCCGGCGTACTGCTCATGCGCCGGGATTTTTGTCTGTACTAAAGAAAACCTCGCTCCGCACCTTGCGGACAAGATTGTCACGGAATATGTCGTTGTAAATTTTGTTCATTTTTATCTTTACATTTGTTCTAACAAGTGGTATGATAAATCATGTCAGAACAATAACAATTGATTTACAGGAGGATAAAAATGGAACTCGCTAAATTCATTGATCACACATATCTCCAGCCAGATGCTCAAAAGAAAGATATCGACAAGATTCTCTCTGAGGCAAAACAGTATCACTTCGCTTCTATCTGCATCAGCCAATCTGGGTTTCTTATGCCCACAAAGAACTCGCTGACTCTGATGTCAACGTCGTCACGGTCATCGGCTTCCCAGAAGGAGCTACACCGACTTCTGTCAAAGCCTTTGAGACGAAACAGGCTATCGCTGACGGTGCTGATGAAGTTGATATGGTCATCCCGATTGGCTTCCTTAAGGATGGAGAATATGATTATGTAGAAAATGACATTCGTGCAGTTGTAGAGGCAGCACAGGGTAAAACAACGAAGTTATTATCGAAGCCTGCCTGTTGACGGATACGGAGAAAGTGAAGGCTTGTGAACTCGCCAAGAAGGCAGGCGCTGATTTTGTCAAGACCTCGACGGGATTCTCCAAAGGCGGCGCCACCATTGAAGATGTCAAGCTTATGCGCAAGACCGTCGGTCCTGATATGGGTGTCAAGGCATCTGGCGGCGTCCGCGACCGCAAAGAAGCCGAAGCCATGGTAGCCGCCGGTGCCAACCGTATCGGCACCAGCCACGGTATCGATATCATGCAGGGCTAATCCCCGGAATCCATCATGAAATCAGAATAGGAGGAAAGAGAACATGGCAAAATGGATCCAATATGATAATGGCTATCTCAACAAGACCCCAATTTTTCAGTTCATTCTTCTTTCCTGCCTGTTCCCCTTATGGGGAGCAGCAGCAAGCTTGAACGATGTATTGATTACGCAGTTCAAGAGTGTCTTTGATTTAAGCGACTTCGCCAGTGCATTGGTACAGAGTGCCTTCTATGGCGGATATTTCTTGATTTCCATTCCAGCGTCGATGGTCATCAAGAAGACTACCTATAAAACAGCGATTCTCTGCGGTTTGATTTTCTATATTGTCGGCTGCTCACTCTTCTTCCCTGCATCTCACATGGCCACTTACACGATGTTCCTTGCAGCTGTATTTGCCATCGCTATCGGCCTTGGCTTCCTAGAAACTGCTTCGAACACTTACAGTACCATGCTTGGACCTGAGAAATATTCAACCTTGCGTCTGAACATCAGTCAGACATTCTACCCCATCGGTGCGGCTGCAGGCATCCTGCTTGGCAAGTATCTGATTTTTGAAGATGGACAGAGCATGGCTGCGCAGATTGCCAGCATGACGGCAGAAGAAGCTCATGCTTACCGTCTCGACATGCTGATGAACACCTTGGAACCATATCGTGTCTTAATCATCGTGCTCTTGGCTGTTCTTCTTCTCTTTGCCTTGACGAAATATCCATCTTGTAAACCAGTCGCACCTAAAGATACACCAAAGGCAGAAGATCCCAGTATCGGTGAAACGTTGCGTTATCTTGTTGGCAACCACAAATTCAAGAAAGGTATCGCGGCAGAATTCCTTTATGTCGGCATGCAAGTAGCAGTTTGGTCCTTCACCATCCGCCTGGCTCTGACAATGGATGCCTCCATCAATGAGCGCATGGCAGCCAACTTTATGGTCATCAGCTATGCTTGCTTCTTTGTTGGCAAGTTTATCGCCAATTTCCTTCTCGCTCGTTTCTCCACCAACAAAGTACTCGTTGCCTACTCCGTTATTGGTTGTCTCCTAGTCCTCTATGTTTCCTTTATTCCAGCTTCACTGCTGTCTATGCTGCCGTCGCTATCAGTATCCTGATGGGTCCCTGCTGGGCTACAATATACGGTGAAACGCTCAAAACTGTCGATAAAAAGTACACAGCTACGGCTGGCGCTGTCCTGGTCATGTCCATCATTGGCGGTGCCATCGTTCCGGCAATCCAAGGTTATGTCTCTGATATAACCGGATCCATGCAGTTCTCGTTCATTGTCAACTTCTTCTGCTTCCTCTATGTCGGCATCTACTTCTTCCAGAAGTATCGTGCAGAGGCAAAAGAAGCATAAGACTGTGCACAGCACCTGCATAAAGAAATTCCATGCTTGTAGATTGATTCGCAATGGATTCACTTAGGAGGTCATTTTCATGTCTATTTCTAGTAAAATTTATCTGAATAAATCTTATTTTAAAGAAAATCATACAGATATAATCGAGAATGATGACTTCAAAGTCACGTTATTCCGCTATCCATCTGGAATTGAATCCGTAAAGATTGCTAACTCCAAGGGATACGTAGAATTGCTTCCTTATATGGGACAAATCATCTGGGATGCTGAATTCAATGGCATCAGTTTGCGTCTCAAGAATATTTTCAAAGAGCCAAAACCTGCCACATGCATTGTTGATACGTACGGCTGTTTTGCTTTCCATTCCGGATTATTAGCTAATGGCTGCCCAGGACCTGAAGATACACATCCAATGCATGGTGAGTTCTCTTGTGCTAAGATGGATGAAGCATGGCTTGAGATAAGCGATGACTCAGTTTCGCTCGTCAGCAAATATGAATACTGCCAAGGCTTCGGTTATCATTATATCGCGCAGCCAAGTGTCTCCCTGAAAAAAGATGCCACTCGCTTTACTATCCACATGGAAGTCACGAACCTCACATGTAACAGAAATGCCTTTGCAGTACATGTGCCATATGAACTACGCCTACGTTGATCAGGGACGCATTTCCTCTAACATCCCTGCTACAGCATTTAAACTGCGCGAATCCATCCCCTCGCATGTTCATCCAACTGAAAAATGGCTTGCATACAATGAAGAAATTAAAAAGTTGCAGAAAGAAGGCCGCAGCTTAGAGGTTCTTGACCAGCCTGACATGTACGATCCTGAGATTGTCTTTATGGCAGACCATATCGACCAGTACGCCCCAGATGTCACGGTAGAGATTGATTCCCCTAAAGGATACGGCTTCCGTACGGATTTCTCCACAAAAGACTTCACCAGTGCTACCCGCTGGATCATGAAGAACGACGACCTTCAGGTAGCAGCCTTTGTCCTGCCTGCTACTTGCCGTCCGGAAGGATTCCTCGCAGCTAAGAAAGCTGTACGCTTCTCTACTTGAAACCCAATG
>ENA-OQED01000241-OQED01000241.1-human-gut-metagenome-genome-assembly--contig:-NODE-241-length-22779-cov-5.911443_pt1 | contig 22779 bp, 18 predicted proteins | sample MGYA00242790_ERZ504625 | MGnify/ENA primary metagenome ERZ504625 (study PRJEB26092, sample SAMD00036345) | human gut metagenome | host: Homo sapiens | study: EMG produced TPA metagenomics assembly of...
CGGACGGGATGCGACGGGGTCGGTTGAGCACGTGGGTATGGCGCCACTGCGTGCGGCCCTCGCGAGCGCCCAGGCTCGGCACGTCCATGCACAGGGTGCCGCCAGTGGCGACATTGAGCAATTGCGTGCCACGGCAGGTGGTAAAGAGCGGCTTTTTGGCGCGGAGCACCTCGCCGACCAGCTTAAACTCAAAGCTATCGCGGATCTCGCAGCAGAGGGTGGGGTCGTAGGGTCGTTCATCGCCCCAGCGTTTGGGGTTGACATCCGGGCCGCCGGGAATAGCGATACCGTCGGCGATATCGACGTAATGGCGGATGACCTCAATGTCCTCGGTGATGGACATCTGCAGCGGCAGGCCGCCGGCGGCAAGGATGGCATCGACAAAGACACTTGCGATTTCCTCGTTGGGGGAGAGCGTCTCGCTTAAAAACGGCTTCGCCTCTTCCCAGCGCGGCGCGACGAGGATGAGCGGGCGGTCGGCGGGATCGACGTCGACGTGCGGGGTGTATGACGATGAAGTGCGAGTTCCGATCATAGGTGTTGCTTTCGAGTTTGGATGGTCATGGCGAGCGAACATGGCAATTGGGTTAGTGGCCCTTGATGGAGTTGAGGAAGTCCTGGGCGCGTTTGGTCTGGGGATGGTCGAAGAACTCGTCGGGCGTGCCGGTTTCCACGATCTGGCCATCGGCCATAAACACGACACGGTCGGCCACGCGACGGGCAAAGTTCATCTCGTGCGTGATGACGATCATCGTCATGCCCTGCTGGGCCAGACGGACCATGACCTCGAGCACCTCGTTGATCATCTCGGGATCAAGAGCGCTCGTGGGCTCGTCGAAGAGCATGGCCTTGGGTTGCATGGCAAGCGAGCGGGCAATGGCTACACGCTGTTGCTGGCCGCCCGAGAGCTGTGCGGGCACCTTATCGGCCTGCTCGGCGACGCCTACGCGGCCTAGCAGGTCCATGGCGCGCTCGCGGGCCTCATCCTTGGAGACGCCCAGCACGTCGACCGGTCCCAGCATGACGTTCTGTAGCACGGTCATATGTGCAAACAGGTTGAACTGCTGAAACACCATGCCCAGCTCGGCGCGCATGCGGGCAAGATCCTTGCCTTCCTGCGGCAGAGGCTCGCCCTCGATGAGAATCTCGCCCGAGTCGATGGTTTCCAGGCGGTTGATGGTTCGGCACATGGTCGACTTGCCCGAGCCCGAGGGGCCGATCACGACGACGACTTCGCCGCGGTCGACCGAGAGATTGATGTCGTTGAGGACGTGCAGATCGCCATAGTGCTTATCGACGTGCTTGAGCTCAATCAGCGGCTGATTGCCGGTAGAAGAAGTGCTCTGTGCCATGGTGCTCGGCTCCTTATGACTCGAAATGGTAAATCGTTAGCGAATGATGGTCGCGCCGGTCTTGTGCGAGACGTAGACGGCGGCCTTGTTGATCGCGACGTTGATGAGGATGTAGATGACCGCGATAACCAGGTAGACCGACACGAGCGCGTCGTAGTTGGTAATGAGCACGCGGGCGTTTTGCATGAGGTCGGGGTAGCTCACTACATAGGCGACGGTGGTGTCTTTGACGACGACCACAAGCTGCGAGATCAACGACGGAATGATAAACCGAATGGCTTGCGGCAGCACGATTTTAAAGGTGATTTTAGCCTTGGAGAGACCGAGTGCCTGAGCGGCCTCGACCTGGCCGCGCGGTACGGCGTTGACGCCGGCGCGGAAGATCTCGGCCAGTACGCCGGCCGCAGCGAGCGCGACGGGAAGTGTGAGCATCCAAAACGACGGCAGCGCGATCTTGTACTGGGGCAACACCAAAAAGAAGAAGTAGATGAACAGGAGGCTCGGCACGCCACGGAAGAAATCGGTGAGCACGCGGCAGACCAGCTGCAGCGGCTTAATGTCGCTGGTGCGGCCGAGCATGAGGGCCAGACCCAGTACCAGCGCGATAGCGCCGGCGGTGAGCGCGACCTTTACCGTGCCCTCAAAACCGGCAAGTAAGAACTTCCAGGTAGTGAGGTGCGTAAAGAAATACCAATAGTGGACCGAAAGCTGACCGGTCACATAAAAGCGCTGCAGCACGAGGACAACGAGCGCGGCGACGGCAACAAGCGAGATGGCGGTGCCGATGCGAATCTTGGCGCGCATCTTGGGGCCGGGAGCCTCGTAGAGCGCATCGCGCATGGTAAGTGCAGGGGAGGAATGTTTGCTCATCGGAGGATCCTCACCTTCTTATCGATATAGTTGCCAATGTGGCTCACCACAAAGGCCGTGCCCAGGTAGCCGAGTGCCGAGATAAAGAACGCGGCGACGCCGCCGAGCGAGCGCGTGTTGATGTAGCTCACCACGCCGGTGAGCTCCTGCGGTTTAAGCGGTACCTGACTGCCGAGCGCAGTGGTGAGCATGACCGCGATAAAGAGGTTGGTCATGGGCAACACGCTCGAGCGCAGCGCCTGCGGAATCACGATCTTGGCGAGGATGCGGCTGAAGCTCATGCCCAGCGAGCGGGCGGCTTCCACCTGGCCGACACCGACGGTGTTGATGCCGCTCATAAAGTTCTCGGAGCCAAAGGCAGAACCCAAGAGCACTGTGGCGACGATGACGCAGGTGCGGTAGGGCAGGACGACCTTGAGCGGCGGCAGCGCATAGACGACGATGATGAGTAGCGCGATGCCGGGGATGTTACGGAAGGCCTGAACATACAGGTCGCCAAAGACGCGCAGCGGCTTGAGCGGCGACACGCGCATCACGGTGACGGCGACGGCCAGCACCATGGCGATGGCAAACGACTCAAGCGTCATGCCCCAGGTTGCTAGCAGCGCGTCGATATAGTTCTGGCCATAGAGCGACCAGAGCTCGGAGAGACTCATGCGGACCTCCCGCCGGTAAGGAAAGGGGCTCCCGTGTGTACGGAAGCCCCGACAACTCAGTGAGGAAACAGTTTACCGCAATAAAGCGCATCATGCGTTTCCGTATGGTTTCGTTGCGGTCGTTACCAGGCTCGCTGCCTAGGCGCCGATCTCGGGCAGCTCGGGAACATTGGTGTCGCCCGTACGGTCACCGATGCAGATCTGCCACAGCTCGGTCCAGGTGCCGTCGTCCTCGATCTTCTTAAGGAAGTCGTTGACAAAGGCGACGCCGTCGGAATCGAGCGGCAGGCCGATACCATAGGGCTCCTTGCTGCCGAAGGGCTTGCCGGCGATCTTGTACTTACCGGGCTCGCGGACCAGGGCGCTCTGCTGCATGTTGTTATCGATGACGTAGGCATCAACACGGCCCTGCTGGAGTGCCTGGCGGGCCTCCTCGTCGGTCTTGAACTCCTGCTGGCTGGCCTTGGGGGCGAACTCCTCCAGGATGGCGGGGCCGTTGGAGCCGGACTGGACGGCGACGTTCTTGTCGGCCAGGTCGTCGACGCTCTTGATGTTGTCGTTATCGGCGAGCACCAGGATGGCCTGCTGCGTGTAGTAATAGGGACCGGCAAAGGAGACGAGCTTCTTGCGCTCGTCAGTGATGGTGTAGGTGGCAAAGACGGCGTCGACCTGGCCGTTCTGCAGGACGGACTCGCGCGTGTCCGAGGTCACCTGCGTGATCTCGACCTTGTTCTCGCCCAGAATGTAGTTGGACAGGAGCTGTGCGATACCGGCATCGAAGCCGCGGGTCTGACCGTCTTTCTCGTTGAGGAGGGAGAAGAGCGTGGAGGTCTGAACGCCACCGATCTTAAAGACGCCGGCGTCCTTGACGGCCGTGGCCCAGGTGCTGGCGGCGATGGCATCGTCATCGGCCTTGGGGCCGTTGTCGACGAGCTTGTCGAATGCCTTGGCGTCGAGCGTGGTGGAAGCCTCGGTATCCTCGGAGCTCTTGGAGGAGGCGGCGGAGCCCTTGTCGGCCTCGGCGCTGGTGTCAGAGCAGCCGGCAAGACCAAGGCCGGCGACGGTTGCGAAGGTGGCGGCGACAAAGCCGCGGCGGTCGAGAACGACCTGCTGGGAGAGGTTCTTGCTCATGGTAGAACACCTTTCTCAATAAAATCCCTAGCGGTTGAGTAGAGTTATACCCTATCCCGCTCAGACGGGTCAACACGAAATAACTCAGAAACATACTTACCTTATGGGTAATTCTTCCTACCAAAAAGGGACAGGTTAATTTTGGCAGGTTTTATCTGGGCAAACGTCAGTTATTACAGCTGAGAAAGCGCTTTGCGGACGGCGTGGTCGCTCGCAGCGGTCGCTATAATGGCGGCAACGCGACGCATATATAAGTAAGGAGATCGCGTATGAACGGTTATTCGTTTTTCGCGCCGACCATGACCTAAAACCGCCACAAAGGGGACAGGCACCTTTGTGGCGGTTCTTGCAGATGTAGCTGCCTGCCTCGCTGTTTTGTCTCGATCTGTAACATCTGCAGCCATTTTTGCCGAGTAACTGTTACAGATTGAGATTTTCTCTTCAGGGGAATTCGAATGTCTCGATCTGTAACAGTTAGACGGCCAAAAGGTCTCTATCTGTTACAGATTGAGACAAAGGTCAGGGGCAAAGACGGTTTGTCTCAATCTGTAACAGGTAGACGAGAATTCGGGCCATAGATGTTACAGATTGAGATAATCGCGTCGCGAAAATAAAAACCTCCGCAGGGGTGCTTCCCTTGCGGAGGTTTTTTACTCATTGAGTAGCCTTATAGCTTCGGCGGCCATGTTCTCGACCGTCATGCCGTTCTGAGCGAGCAGCTCGTTGGGGTTGTAGCGGTCGGGGAAGCCCTTGGCGATGCCGAAGGTGCGCGTGCGCAGCGGTGTGCAGGCCAGGTAGCACGCCACGCGCTCGCCCCAGCCGCCGTCCAAGATGCCGTCCTCGAGGGTGACGACAACGCGATGCTCGGCGGCGAGGCTGTCGAGGAACTCGCGGTCGAGCTCAGTTGCATAGCGCGGGTTGACGAGCGTGGCCTCGATGCCGTACTCGGCAGCCAAGCGGTTTGCCACGCGCTCGCCCAGCTCAAAGAAATCGCCGAGCGCGAGCACGGCCACGTCGCGACCCTGGCGCACCACGTTGTAACGAACGGCGCCGTAATCGGCGTCCTCGGCAGGCGCCAAGTCGGGGCGGCTTACCAAGCCAATGCCCGGCACGCGAATCGCCACGGGATGCTCGCGGTGATCGAGCGACCAGCTCAGCATGGACAGATATTCCTCCATGCAGGCCGGCGCCAAGTAGTGCATGTTGGGAAGACCGCCCAGCATGGAAATATCAAAGAACGAAAGATGCGTCTCGGATGTGGTGCCAAAGATCGACGCGCCAAATACCAGGATGGTCGCCGGGGCGTCGTTGAGGCACAGGTCGTGCCACAGCTCGTCGTAGGCGCGCTGCAAAAACGTGCCGTACACACCAAAGACTGGCTTGGCGCCCGAGCGTGCAAGCGCGGTGGCAAAGGTCACGGCGTGCTCCTCGGCAATGCCCACGTCGACAAACTGCTTGCCTGCCGCGGCGCGAAGCTCGGGTGTAAAGCCCATGATGTAGGGCGTGGCGGCCGTGATGCCCACGACCTGCGGATCGCGCTCGATGGCGGCGCTGAGCGCCTCGCCCGTAATATCGGCATAGGTGCGCGGTGCGGGCTCGCTCGGGTGGCCCGGGCAAAGTTTGCGGCCGGTTGCCATATCGAAGGGCCCCACATGATGCCAGTGCTCGGGGTCGCTCTGGGCTGGCTCAAAGCCCTTGCCCTTGGCGGTGGAGACATGCAGCACGATGGGATGATCGATATCGCGCAGCTCCTGCAGCGTATCGACCAGCGCTTGGACATCGTTACCGGCGTCCAGGTAGCGATAGTCGAGCCCCAGCGCGCGGAAAACGTTGCGCTCACAGGTGCCGTTGCTGGCGCGCAGCTCGGCCAGATTGCGATAGAGGCCACCGTGGTTTTCGGCGATGGACTGGTCGTTATCGTTGACGATGATGATCAGGTTGCTGTCGAGCTCGGCGGCATTGTTAAAGCCCTCAAACGCCAGGCCGCCCGAAAGCGAACCGTCGCCAATAACGGTAATGACGTTATACGTGTCACCCGCCAGGTCGCGCGCGTGGGCAAGGCCGCAGCCCAAGCTCACCGAGGTCGAGGTATGCCCCATGGCAAACAGGTCGTGCTCGGACTCGTCGGGATTGGCAAAGCCAGAAGCCTCACCATAACGCTCCGGATCGATATAAGTGTACGCGCGCCCGGTCAGCGCCTTGTGGGCGTAGGTCTGGTGCGAAACGTCAAAGACAATCTTGTCGATAGGGGAGTTAAACACGCGATGAAGCGCAACCGTAAGCTCAACGACGCCCAGGTTGGGGGCAACGTGTCCGCCGACAGCGGCGGAGCTTTCGAGGATGGCGTGGCGAATCTCGCCGCAGAGCAGCGGAAGCTCGGCGCGGTCGAGAGCCTTGACGTCCTCGGGCGTTGTCGTTTGCGTAAGCAGCATCGTTGTGGGTTACTCCATGCGAATCGAGCGCCGGCGCTCCCTCGGCCGACACAATTGCACAAGACAGTCTCGCACATTTTGGCGTTTGATATGTGACGGCGGCGCGGTAATTCGCCAACTGGTGGGGCAAAACGTTTTGTCCGATGCCATACTGATGTGTTCCATGATGTTTTTATCGATTGTGCACAGGCCGTGGCTTGCCGCCGTGAGCCGCTGGAAGGAGGCAGCATGTCCGATGCCGTTCGTGCCGAGAAAATCGCGTGCGAAGTAGACCATGCTGCCCGTCAACTGGCGCAGGCGGGCCGTCTGGACCTGACGCGCGAGTTTATCCAGCATGGCGACGTGACGGTCTATGCACATGTGACCTCGGTGGCACGGGCAAGTCTGTCCTTTGCCGAGCACTTGGGCCGTGCTGGCATTTCGATCGACCGTGCCTCGCTGCTGCGCGGAGCCCTGTTACACGATTACTTTCTCTACGATTGGCACGACCCCGACCCGAGCCATCGACTGCACGGATTTCGGCATCCGTTTTTTGCCCTGGCACGTGCGGAGGAAGATTTTGAGCTGACGTCGCGCGAGCGGAATATTATCGTGCGGCATATGTTTCCGCTGGTGCCGGTGCCGCCGACGTGTCGTGAGGCTTGGATTGTATGCCTGGCAGATAAATGGTGCGCGCTGCGCGAGACGGTCGCCGGCCGTCTGCCGCGCAAAGACGACGCGAACGATTTGAGCGAGGGCTCGAGCGACGGCTCGAGCAAAGATTCGAGTGAAAAGAGGAGAGGGTAGACGGTGGGGACCGCGATCGACATGGCATTTGACGGCGCGACGCTTGCCGCCTGTCCGCTTTCGGCACTGGTGCTCTCGTTCGCCTTCTACGGGTTTTGCGGCTGGGCATGGGAATCGACGGTCTGCGCCATGCTCAACCACGGACGCTTTGCCAACAGCGGCTTTTTGCTGGGACCGTGTTGCCCCATCTATGGCGCGGGCGGCATTGCCTGCTGGCTGCTGTTGCGCGGAATTCCTGACGCGTCGAGCCAGTTTGTCGCTGCAGCGCTCGTATGCAGCGTGATTGAGTACAGCGTGGGCCTTCTGTTGGAAAAAACAACAGGCGCTCGCTTTTGGGATTACTCGCATCTGCCGTTTAACTTACACGGACGCATCTGTCTGTACTGGACCTGCGCGTTTGGCTTGGGTGCGTTGTGCATTTGCCGCGTGGTTGAGCCGGCGGTGTTGGGCTTGCTCGGCCATTTGCCGGTGCTGATTGTGCGGTTGTCCGCCTTTATCGTCGCGGTCGCGATGATGGTCGACGCGGCATGCTCTTTGGCCAGTTGGCGCCGCCTGTCCGATCAGCTGGAGTGTGTGCGCGCCGACCTTGCCGACCGCATCAATGAGTCGCTTGCCGATGCGTCTGACTCCATGCTCGAACGTATTCCCGATTCGGCGATCGACTCGGTGGCGCAGACGCATATCCGCAGCCGTGCCGTTAACGCGTGGCTGGCTGAGCTGGGCGACGCAGCGCTCGATGCCTGCGTGAGAAGGCTTCGATGCCGACGTTTATCTCGGACGGCGCTCATGGGCCTGGCGCTTGTCGCCCGCCGCGTGGCCGATGCCGCGCCGAGCGTGCCCCATCCATCGCTCACCCGCCTCCGTGCCGGCAGGCGCGCGAACCGTCCGGTGCCGAGCGTGTCACTCAGCCGCCGCGACCTCGCTTCTTTAATGCCTTCCCGCGTCTGCGCATCAATCGCTACGAAGGTGTCATTCGAGCAACCGACCTTCGCGACCGAGCCCGCGAGCTGTTCCGGCGCTAGCCGGGACGGGCGCGCTCACGGCTCCCTTGCTTGCGTATTTCCCGTTCGTTTCGCGCCCGTTGCCGCGCCGTTTCCAAGATTGCGGCGCCGTTGGAGATGGCACGATCTGGGTCGAGCCGGTCGAGGAAGTTATCCGCATCCGTACCGGCGAACACGGCCCTTCTGCGGTGTAGGACAATCTTTCGACTGACGGGTGTGCCTCTCTTGGGGTGCGCCTGTTCTCGTCTACAATATCGTGCAGACGAAGGAGAGGCACGCCCATGATCAAGATGTTCGCGAGTGACTTAGACGGAACGCTGCTTAACGCCCTGCATGAGGCGGATGGGACCATCCGCCGTGCCATTCGCGAGCTGACTGAGGTTGGCCTGCACGTGGTTCCCGCGACCGGACGCTCGACGCTGCCGATCGGCGAGCATGGCTTTACGGGGCTGGCGCTCGATGCCTGCTGCTCTAACGGCTCCATCGTGCGCGACAGTCGTGGCGAGGTGCTCAAGACCTGGACCATCGACCCGCAGGTTACCGAGGAGCTGCTCAAGGAGTTTCCGGATATCTGTTTTGATTGTTCTACGCCCGATGGCATGTTTTCGAGTGGATCGTTCGAGATGCATCAGGCGGGCTTTAAAAAGGACAGCCCCATCAAGCGTATTGTGATGCGCGGCATGCGTGCGCGTGGCGGCTATCACGAGGAGCAGTATTTCGACCAGTCGATTAGCGACATCTTGCGCCACGATGTATGCAAGATCAATTGTCGCGTGACCTCGCCCGAGCTGGAGCGTGACCTTAAGGCATATTTGGCCGAGCGATCGAACCGCGTGGTCAACGCGCCGTTCGATCCGGTGATGTTCGAGATCACGGACGTGGCGTGCAACAAGGGCGAGAGCGTGGCCTGGCTAGCGGGCTACTACGGTATTGCCGAGGACGAGGTCGCGGTCTACGGCGACGGCGGCAACGACATCGCCATGCTCAAGCGTTTCCGCCACAGCTACGCGACCAAAAACGCTAGCGATGCAGCTAAGGCCGCCGCGAGCGCAACTATCGGCAACTGCATGGTCCACGCCGTCCCCAAACACATGCTCGCCACCATGCGCAAGCAAAACTCCCGCACCGTCATCGAATAATGTGACAAAGGGACTGTCCCTTTGTCACATAGGAGATACCGGCTTTTGGCGTATAGGACTGTCACACTTTCGCTACCAACAAATTTCGAGTTATTCGGCCTGTCGGAGGTCGTTAAATGGCTAAAGATGCCCTCTCGGGAACATTCATGCCTCTAATGGTGTTTGATTCGGTGACGTAAGTGCGCAAATGGGCATGTATACGCTCAAATAAGGACAAAAACCCTCAGATAATCCCGGCGGTGCATTTATACAAAACCAATAGCGTGGCCGAATAACTCGAAAAATGTAGTTGGCAGTTCGGCGACAAGCTCGGGTATGGCAAAGGAACTGCTCCTTCGCTATACCCGAGCTCCGATCTTCTGAAATGCGAACAAACATTCGCATATCTAACTGCGCTTTGATAGAATTGTTGCTGTTGACGGCAGTTCCATGTGCCGGGCAGCGCCCTCCATTTGATGGGAGGTGATGCCCATGACCGATTTGATTGATTTCGTGAAGCTCCTGACCGCATTGGTCTCGCTTCTTACGACGCTTATCGGACTTTCCGAGGCACTCAAGCAACGCTCGAAGCGTAACAGAAGGGGTCGCCGCCGCTAAGGCGTTGACCCCCTAAAACAAGCAACGGCGCTGCCCAGCCAGCTACAACTTGGGCTGCCGTCGACACTATTCTACCCACGAATGACATTTTGGACAATCGGCAATGTCGCTTCAGGCTGGGACAAAGGGACAGCCCCTTTGCCACAATCTAAATATTGCCTTTACGTGTTAATGCACACGGTGTGCAATAATACTCGCACTGTGCAATAGCGCACAGGTTGAGTAACAAGGAGGACGCTTGTCCCAGCTCGAGAAATGCGATCGCCGGTCCCTTCGCTCGCAGCGTGCTCTTCGCCAGGCACTTGCCAGCGAGCTTGCCGAAAGCGGCGACCTTTCGCGCATTAATGTCGCGTCGCTCACCGAGCGCGCCGGCCTTACGCGCCGCACGTTCTATTCGCACTACCGCGATATCCCCGACTTTATCAATCAAATCGAGGACGGCTTGCTGGCCGAGATCCGTGAGCGCATTGAGCTCATCACCGCAGCTCAGCTGCCCGATCTTTACCGTAACATTGACGAGCTCGAGCCGGCGCCCGGTTCGGTTGAGCTGCTACGTTACCTTGCGGCCAACCGCGACTTAATCGGTGCGCTGCTGGGTCCGGGCGGCGACCAGGCCTTCATTAAAAGGATTATCGACACCGCGCGTGAGGCTGTAGTGCCGCGTGCGCAGACGGGCATTTTGGGCCTGGCGCTTGGCACGTTCTTTGACTACTACGTTACCTACGTCGTGAGTGCCGAGGTCGGCATGATTCAGCGCTGGTTCGAGCGTGGGCTCACCGAATCGCCCGAGGCCATGGCGCGCATTATGACGGTGCTCGCTTTTGTGCGCCCTGGTGACCTGTATGGCCAACCCATCGATATCAACGTGCCGGAATACGGCATGAAGCTATTGAACTTGCAGCTCGAGGACGCGGCTGACACCGCCGCAACCGTCGAGTCCAACAACTAAGAGGAGAGACAATGAGCAAACTCGTCGAGGGCATTAAGGACCGCATGGTCGCCGCCGCACGCGAGGCCGCGCCCGCCGTGGTGGACGCCGCACAGAAGGCTGCGACCGCTGCTGCCGAGAAAGTCGCCGAGGCAGTTGCCGATGCCAAGAACGCGGCAGGGGAGACGTCCGCCGCTAGCGAGCTCGCCGCCGAGCCCGTAACCGCCGCCCACGCCCCCGAAGGCGCGATCTTCAACCCCGAGAACGCCCGCGGCAACCTGCACCTGGGCATCGACGTGGGCTCCACCACCGTCAAGCTCGCCGTGCTCAATGACGACAACCAAATTGTCTACGCCAAGTACCAGCGCCATCACACCGATGTCCGTGCCTGCGCCCGCGACCTGTTCGAGGGTGCTGCGACCGTGCTGCCGACGGCCCAGATGACCTGCGCCATTACCGGCTCGGGCGGCCTGCTGCTGTCCCAGTGGCTCGACCTGGAGTTTGTCCAGGAGGTCATCGCCAGCAAGCGTGCCGTCGAGACCCTCATTCCGGCCACCGATGTCGCCATCGAGCTGGGCGGCGAGGACGCCAAGATCATCTACTTTGACAACGGCATCGAGCAGCGCATGAACGGCACCTGCGCCGGCGGTACGGGCGCGTTCATCGACCAGATGGCAACCCTGCTGCACACCGACGCGAGCGGCCTCAACGAGCTCGCGGCCAACGCGACCACCATCTATCCCATCGCCAGTCGCTGCGGCGTATTTGCCAAGACCGACGTGCAACCGCTGCTCAACGAGGGTGCCCGTCCCGAGGATGTGGCCGCCTCCATCTTCCAGGCCGTCGTGACCCAGACCATCTCGGGTCTGGCGTGCGGTCGCCCCATCCGCGGCAACGTCGCCTTCCTTGGCGGCCCGCTGCAGTACCTCTCCGAGCTGCGCCACCGCTTCTACCTCACGCTCAACCTGGACGAGGAGCACCGCATTGTGCCCCAAAACGCCCACCTGTTTGTGGCAAGCGGCGCCGCCATGGCGCACGAGTCCAACAAGCTCAGCACGTTCCCGCAGCTCATTGAGGCCATCGATGCCCTGGGTGACACACAGGGTGCCGAGGTCGAGCGCCTGGACCCGCTCTTTGCCACCGACGAGGACTTTGCCGAGTTCAAGACCCGCCACGACACCGAGGTCGTCCCCAAGGGCAAGCTCGACGGCTACACCGGCCGCGTGTTCATCGGCATCGACGCCGGCTCCACCACCATGAAGGCCGCGCTCGTGGGCGAGGACGGTCAGCTGCTGCACACTTGGTATGGCAACAACAACGGTGACATCCTGGGCACGGCCAAGGTCATCATGGCCGATTTCTACAACCATATCCCCGCGGGCTGCACCATCGGCCACGTGACCACCACGGGCTATGGCGAGGCGCTGCTCATCGAGGCCCTCAAGGCCGACTCCGGCGAGATCGAGACCGTTGCGCACCTGCGCGGAGCCAAGGCGTTCCTGCCCGGCGTCGAGTTCATTCTGGACATTGGCGGCCAGGACATGAAATGCCTGCGCGTCAAGGACGGCGTCATCGAGCACATCATGCTCAACGAGGCCTGCTCGTCGGGTTGCGGTAGCTTTATCGAGAGCTTCGCCGTCTCTATGAACATGGACGTGCGCGCGTTCGCCAACGCTGCCATCCATGCCAAGGCCCCGGTCGACCTGGGCAGCCGCTGCACGGTCTTTATGAACTCGCGCGTCAAGCAGGCGCAAAAGGAAGGCGCCACGGTGGGCGACATTGCGGCCGGCCTGTCCTATTCCGTTATCAAGAACGCCCTGTTCAAGGTCATTAAGCTGCGCGACCCCAAGGAGATCGGCAGCCAGGTGATCGTCCAGGGCGGCACCTTTATGTCCGATGCCACGCTGCGCGCGTTTGAGCAGCTCACCGGCGTTCATGCCGTGCGTCCCGACATCGCCGGCTGCATGGGCGCCTACGGTGCGGCCCTGCTCGCCCGCGATCGCGCCGGCGCCGACGGCACCTCGACCATCCTTTCGGCCGAGGACATTGCGCACCTCACCGTGACGCAAAAGCATGTCCGCTGCGGCCGTTGCTCCAACAACTGCCAGCTCACCGTTAACGACTTTGGCGGCGGCAGGCGCTTTATCACCGGCAACCGCTGCGAGAAGGGCGCCGGCCACAAAAAGCAAAAGACTGAGGCCCCCAACCTTTTCAAAAAGAAAAACGAGCTGCTCTTTAACCGCGAGGTGCTGAGTCCCGACGAGGCCCCGCGCGGCACCGTGGGTATCCCGCGCGCGCTCAACATGTACGAGAACTACCCCTTCTGGCACGCGTTCTTTACGCGCTTGGGCTTTAGCGTGCAGCTGTCTGACCAGTCGAGCAAAAAGACCTACCAGGCGGGCATCGAGTCCATGCCGTCCGAAAGCGTGTGCTATCCGGCTAAGATGAGCCACGGCCATGTGATGAACCTTATCGACCGCGATGTCGACTTCATTTGGATGCCGTGCGTGCGTTGGGAGCGCAAGGAGGATCCGACCGCCGGTAACTGCTACAACTGCCCCATCGTCATGAGCTACCCCACGGCGCTGGCGCTCAATATTGACGAGATTCGCGAGCAGAACATCGAGTTCCTGTACCCGTTTGTGCCGTATCATGACAAGACCGAGCTCAAGCGCCGCCTGTACCAGGTGCTCGCCGTCGACCGTGTGGCCGATGCGCAAGCCGGTCGCGGCTGCGTGCGTGGACCCAAGATCACGCGCTCCGAGGTCGATGCCGCCGTCAACGCCGCCTTTGAGGCCGATGCGCGTTTCCACGAGGACATCCAGACTATGGGCGAGGAGGCTCTTAAGTGGGTCGAGGACCACGGTGGCCACGGCATTGTGCTCGCCGGCCGCCCCTACCACAACGACCCCGAGATCAACCATGCCCTGCCCGAGCTTATCTCGAGCTTTGGCTTTGCGGTCTTTACCGAGGATTCGCTTGCGCACCTGGTGAAGCCCGAGCGTCCGATTCGCGTCGTCGACCAGTGGATGTACCACAGCCGCCTGTACGCCGTCGCCCGTTTTGTGACGATGCGCAACGACCTGGACCTGATCCAGCTCAACTCCTTCGGCTGCGGCCTCGATGCCCTGACCACCGACCAGGTGCAGGAGATCCTGGAGGCCAGTGGCAAGATCTACACCGTGCTCAAGATCGACGAGGTGTCCAACCTGGGTGCTGCGCGCATCCGAATCCGCTCGCTCATGGCGGCGCTCAAGGACCAGGAGGCCGAGCGCTTGGCCGAGGCCACGGCCGCGGGCGAGGTCTTTGAGCAGGGCGATGCCGCGCCGGTGGCGCCCTCCACGGATGCCCCCGCGTTCGCGAGCCGCAAGTACACGTTCGAGGCACAGCGTGAGAGCGCCACGACCGCATGGCCCAAGGTGCCCTTTACCGAGCAGATGCGCGATGAGGCTACACCATCCTGTGTCCGCAGATGGCGCCGATCCACTTTGACCTGGTCAAAGAGGTGTTTCGCGGTGCCGGCTACAACTTGGAGCTGCTGCCCTCGACCGACCACGATGCCGTCGAGGCCGGCCTGCGCTACGTGAACAACGACATCTGCTATCCGTCGATCCTGGTGACCGGCCAGATTATGGAGGCCATTGAGAGCGGTCGGTACGACCTGTCCAAGACGGCCGTGGTTATCAGCCAGACCGGCGGCGGCTGCCGTGCCACCAACTACATCGCACTCATCCGCAAGGCGCTGCGCGAGAGCGGTCACCCCGAGATTCCGGTGATCTCGCTTTCGGCTGTGGCGCTCGGCGAAGACAACCCCGGCTTTAAGCTGACGCCGGCGCTGCTTAAGCAGGCGGTCTACGCGGTGCTCTTCGGCGACGTGATGATGCAGATGCTCTACCGCTGCCGCCCGTACGAGGTCACGCCCGGCGCCGCTAACGCGCTCTACGAGCAGTACATGGCGCGCGCCCGCAAGCTGGCGCCCAAGTTCAACCGCCACAACTACACCAAGCTGTGCCGCGAGGCCATCCGCGCGTTTGACACCATGCCGCTTGTGGGCGAGGGTACCAAGCCGCGCGTGGGCGTGGTCGGCGAGATTCTGGTCAAGTTCCACCCCACAGCCAACAACCACGTGGTTGACGTTATCGAGCGCGAGGGCTGCGAGGCAGTGGTGCCGGGCCTGCTCGACTTCTTCCTGTACTCCATGAGCAACGCCGAGCTGCAGAAGGACGAGCTGGGTAGCTCTGCTACAACGCGTGCGGGCATGCAGGCGCTCATCAAGCTCGTGGACTGGATGCGCACGCCGGTGGAGGAAATGCTCGAAAAGTCCCGCCGCTTTGAGGCGCCCGAGCGCATCGGCACCATGGCCGACAAGGCCCGCACGGTGCTTTCGGTGTGCAACAACATGGGCGAGGGTTGGTTGCTCACGGCCGAGATGCTCGACCTGATCGACCATGGCGCGCCCAACATCATCTGCACGCAGCCCTTCGCGTGCCTGCCCAACCACGTGGTGGGTAAGGCCGTGATCAAGGAGCTGCGCCGGCAGCACCCTGAGAGCAACATTGTCGCGGTGGACTACGACCCCGGTGCGTCCGAGGTCAACCAGCTCAACCGCATCAAGCTCATGATCAGCGTTGCCAAGGAAAACATGCGCGCCGGCAAGGGCTTTAAGCTCGAGAAGGTGGCGCCGCTCGCGATGGACGAAGTCACCGGCCAGATGCGTGCCCATGACGGCTGCGTGAGCTGCGGGCCGGCCAGCGAGGAAGCCGTTGCGTCGGTCACCGAGCGTCTAGGACGCGGCATTAAGAAGTAGACGGCCCGCTTTGGGCCGGATATAAGACAAACGGGTGGTAGCCGTACCGGCCATCACCCGTTTTTTCTGGATATATGTTGCGTAAATGGCCTTGCCGACGCCTTTCGTGGACTCGGATTTCGGAAGTGGGGCACAGTTTTGTGGGTGGTGAGTGGGCCACTGACTTGCCAAGAGTCTGCTGGCCCTTGTTGTTTTCTCTCGGAATACTACAAAAAACTCGGGGCTGGCCCACGCTTCCGTTCTGGCGGAATGCGATGCTGTTTTGCATAGAATTAGTACGCCCGCCATGTTCAGCCGGAAAGGTCTCCTTCTTCAGCGCTTTTTAAACAGCGGGATAGCTGGCGTGCCTCAAGTTGAATGCAGCTTATCGCGTGATGAGTTTGCGCTTGGACATCGTTTGAATTTGAAGCGCAGTAAAAAGGGATTGATAATCTATCTCGTTTGCCTAGGCAAACGATTTTTGCTGGATAGCCTATCCTGATTTGAGACGTTTGCGAGGCTATGGTCAAAATAACCCCATGCTTACGAATGAGAAAATCGGACAAATTGTGCTGGTCTGCTAAGTTAATACTCTCGTAGCGGGGGAAAAGGCCCAGATGGTTAAATGCTGAGTCTATTCTTTTTCGACAATATCGAATGTCACAGGTGTTTGCAATTGGATATTGAGCCACCGCGTTTAGATTCGCTGCTGCGTGACTAGCTAATGGGTGATTGCTTTCAACGAGGAGGTTGACTTCGGCGTCAATAAAAAATGCGATTCAAAAAGATTGGTGTCTACTTGCCCAGCGACAATCGCAATGTCGATTTGTCCGTCAAGTAGAAGGGATAAGCACGTTCCGCCGTCGTCGTATCTGGAAACAGCAAATTTACCACCGTTGTACTTTTTCGAGAGCCGGTTTAGTGTGGGCTGGTTGAACCAGCTTGTGAGTATTGGTGGTAGTCCGACTGCAACGTGTGTCAAATGTGTCTGGGTTATTTTTATCTTTTCACGCGTGATTTGCGCATACGCTTGAATTCCCTCAATTGAAGCTAGTGCATCTAATGCTATAGGAAGGATTTCCTCTCCATAGTTTGTTAGATGTAGAATACTGCCTCTTTTTTCGAACAGCTTCAGACCAAGTTCAGATTCCAATGCTCGAATGCCTTTTGAAACAGCTTGCGGCGAAACGCTTAATATAGTTGCTGCATCCGAGTAATTCTGACAATCAAATACCTTTATGAAATACTGCAGCTGAACAACATTCACCAGAATTTCCTTAGGTTGAATTTTTAATCAGGCTAAGTGTTAATTAAAAAATGTTAAACAAGGCAAACAAATTGTTTCATCTAGTACAAAAAGTTGTCAAACAGCTTTTGACTTTTTGACCAAAGTATAACTAGTCCTAAAACGAGAAAGGAGCCATTGTGGATTGGATACAGCCAACTCAAACACCTAACGATATTGCTTTGTTATCAAGTTGGTGTCCTTGTCAGGGCGCAAAATGTCAGGGGCGCTGTAATCCCTGGGGGATGTGTGCCGTGTACACGGGCGGGAATTGCCGCGCATTTCAACATTGCGGTATACACGTTAGCTAGGAGCTTCGATGGAATATATTCAAAAGCCAGTGAATACTCAGATGCCTGCTTCGTCTCGAGATATTTCTACGTGTGTGTCCTGTGCAGCGCATATTTGTTGGAGTTATTCAGGGGGAGGACCGTGTGGCCTGAGGATCTGCATTACCAAATTTTGTGGCTGGAATTACTCCTAATGGCAGGTTGAAATATTGAAATATGCAACGGAGTAGAAATGAAACAGTCTCGCTTTAATGTAATCGATAAAGGCAATCAGCCTACGCTGGTATATAACTCTTACTCCGGCGCAATTGTTGCGTTGGATGCGGAATACGAGAAGGCACTATTTGCGAATGGGGCTAATGGCCCTTCGGAAATTGTCGACAATTTGATGGACGCGGGGTTGTTGGTTTCCGACGGACTTGATGAAATCGAACATTTAAAAGAGATATCATCGGCCTGTCGCATGCAATCAAAATCACTTTCATTTACGATAGCTCCGACATTGAATTGTAATTTCAGGTGTCCGTATTGTTATGAGGACGGCAAGCGTTATGGTTCAATGAGCGACCAGTGCGTCGATCAGGTAATAAAGCATATCAATGGCATGGCTTTAGACAATCAGGCAGAAAGTTTGCAGATTGCCTGGTATGGCGGCGAGCTTTATTGGCGATTGAGACGGTGGAGAAGATTACGCGCGGAATCCGAAGTGATGAAATCTTATTTAACGCCAGCATGGTGACCAACGGTTATTTCTTAGATGGGAAAACGGCGGAGTTGCTTGCAAAAAATGGGGTCACGCACGTTCAGGTGACTGTCGATGGTCCGCCTGAAATACACAATCAACGAAGATGTCTTCCTTCTGGCGGTGATACGTTCAACCGTATTATCGATAACGTAAAAAGAGCTAGTGCGTACTTCAATGTCATCTTAAGAGTTAATGTTGATCCGACGAACGGTGATCAGATTGATCGCTTGATTGATTCGCTTGATCAAAAAGGTCTTCGTAATAGAGTAAAACTGTATTTAGCGGCAGTAGATGATATAAATGGGGCATGCGCTAACTCTCCGTGCTATTCAGAGGACGAATTTGCCTCGATTGAAGCATCCTGTTTGTCTCGCTACAAAATGACGGGGTACATGGATCCGTTTCTTCCAGGCTTTAATCCGACCATATGCGGAGCCGTCAATAAATATTCAGAAGTTATTGGACCAGATGGTTCCTTATATAAATGCTGGAATGAAATAGGATATTCCGACAGAAGTTATGGCAGCATCTTTGAAAGCGTAGCGAGTAACGCATTCGAAGTTTCCAAATGGAATGCTTACGACTTTTGTTCAGATTCAGAATGTCTTAACTGCTCGCTTCTTCCTATGTGCATGGGTGGCTGTCCCTTCACCAGGCTGTATGAAAATAAGACAAGCTGCGTATCTGCAAGAAAGAACTGTATAAAAGTAATGAGGGCGGCCTATGATTTCAAGCATAAGAAGTGATGCGGACTCAACGGCGCTCTTCGATTGTCTGCCATATTTCAGACTTGGGTTTTCTTCCCAATTGCTTCTGGTTATAGTCTTCGCGTTGTGCTTAATAATATCTGGAATGATGGCTTCTGTATCCCCGCTGCTTACGAGCGCTCTGGTTGACAATATATCTAAAAAAACATCTTACGATACTATCATGATTAGCAGCGCTCTAATTGGTTTTGCGGCACTAATCGATATTGTTGTCAGTTATTTAAGCACCCTTCTTTCAATGCGGATAACGACCGTGGCTGCATACTCGATTGTTCGAAGTAAAATCGATGAGCTCGTTCGGATGCCTTTTGAGTTATATTTTGAGCAGGAGTCAGCTGAAAAAACTCAACAAATTTGTTCAGATGCCAATACTGTGGCTTCCTTCGGATTGTCGGTGCTCCAGACGGTACTTCTTGCGGTTGTCCAGCTAGGTATCAGTTTTATTTTTCTCTATGGATGCTCCGTAGCGCTCTTTTGGGTTTCCGTGACATTTTGCATCTTGTATGCAATTGCATATGCTTTATTCAGAAAACCGCTTTTTGTTTCAGGTCTGACCTTTAAGGAGGAGCAGTCCCTGTATTTCGGAAAAGTGGAGTCCGTACTTGCGCATCAGAGATTTTTGTATGTTAATGTGCTATTCGAAAGAGCATTGAAATCCATAGATAGCTTTTTTTTCGTCTTTGCTGCACGCCGGAGTCGCCTATCAAAGTGTCGTTTCGAGATTTCAGGCAACGGATTCCTTTGCTGCGGCTGCGTCCCAGGTGACTATTCTTTTGATTTCGGCTTTCTATGTAATGCATGGAAGCATGAGTGTAGGCCAACTTGTTGCCGTTTCGAGCTACATGGCTTTAATGCTATCTGCCGTGAGGTCAATCTACGGTATAGGTAGTAGCGTACAAGACTGCTTCTCATCGATATCTCGTCTAAATGCCTCTAAATTGCCTTTGGCTGTTGCTGGAGAGGAGCTCTTGGAGATCGATTACATCGAACTGCATAATTTTGGTTTTACATTAAATGAAAAGTGTCTCTACAATAACTTGAATCTCAGGTTTGACAAAGGAAAGCTCTATGCTCTTGTGGGGATTAATGGCTCGGGCAAAACGAGCCTTGCGTACTTATTAATGGGTTGTTTCAATTCGGGTTACGGTGGGGCTATTTCCTACAACGGTAAGGCCCAAGAAGAAATCAACTGCGAGCACCTTAGGCGGAATCTAGTTTCGTTTGCCGAACAAACCCCGATATCAGTAAAGGATTTTCTTAGCGATAGAAATTTTCCTTCTATCGAAAAGAAGAGGTGCGGGGGAATGTCTCCTGGGGAACTGAAACAATTGGAAATTAGGCGGGTCTTGGAAAAGAAGGCAGACGTCTATTTATTCGATGAGCCAACAGCATCACTTGATATTGCTCATAAAGAAGCTCTGATATATGCTGTGAAGGAACTGCGCAAGCACAAGATTGTCATTGTTATTACACACGATATGGACCTAATAGCAGCTAGTGATGAGGTGGTAGAGCTTGGGAAAAGCGACTGAAATAATGCGCCTGGGGGCACGTTATCTACTGGGTACGATGGTTGCTAGCGTGCCGTGGGCCATTTGGGTTATTGCAAAAGGATCTCCCGCTTGGCTGTGCTCTACAGGGGCGCTCTTTTGTGCGTTGGTAGTCTATCTTTTTGCAACTCGGGGCGCTGTTTCCCGTGATAAGACCAAGCAGCGTGGGATTCTTTTGGGATGGCAGTTCATTTTCATCGTATTTATTATTATGGCCGCCATGCTCGATATAGGTGGAAAATCAATATCCAGATGGGTATTGGTCTGTTCGGTTTCAGTTTTGCATGAGCTGTTATTTAGGTACGTATTTTTATTTGAATACACAATCGTCGGAATAGTTCGGCCGTTTTGCATAAGGGCATTTGTACAGTCGATTCTATGGGCATTGCTTCTCGTGACTCAACAGTGTTTAATCGGGGCACCCACAAATTACATCATTGCAATGATGGGGGGCTATCTTTGTCTGGGCCTTATTTTTGCGCTGCTCGTGCGAAAAACAGGGACAGTGTGCCCGTCTCTTTTAGCCATGATGTTTCTGGATTTTATCAACCTCCTAGCTCTTTGAGTTGCGGACAAAATCTTCAGGTGTTGGCGCCATGGCCGACAAGGCCCGCACGGTGCTTTCGGTGTGTAATAACATGGGCGAGGTCTGGCTGCTCACGGCCGAGATACTCGACCTGATCGATCGCGGTGCGTCCAACATCATCTGCACGCAGCCCTTCGCCTGCCTGCGATTCGGTTAGCGAGGAGGCCGTGGCATCGGTCGCAAAGCGTCTGTGACGCGGTATTAAGAAGTAGCCGACCTGCTTCGGGCTAGATATGAGACGGAAGGGTGGTAGCCGTACCGGCTGCGGCCCTTTTTTACTGGATACATGTTGCGTAAATGGCCTTGCCGACGCCTTTCGTGGACTCGGATTTCGGAAGTGCGGGGAAAACTCCGAACCTTCGAGCACACTGCTCTTTTGAACTCTTGTGACCTGCGGTTTTGTTGCTAAAAAAGTCGGTCTGGTCGGCAGAACTCGATTTTTCACCGCACTTCCGAAAACTGCGATCTTGCAGTACGAAAAACGGCCTCCATAACTCTGGGTTTATTGATAAGTGTAGCCGTTCGCCGTATATCATTGTCCGTTTATGGAATCTATCTCCAACGAGTTGTAGTCATATGGTTTGATGTTGGAAACATATGATTACCGGCAGGCCGTAGGTGACGTTCCCCCTGATATCGGAGGTTCCGGGTATGTTTCGTGCTCCGTTAAACAACTATCGGTTGGGCTAACATGGATCGCCGTGTTATTTCGATAACCCTTGCAGTGGTTTGCCTAGCTGTGCTCCTGGGCGCTATAGGGCAGTTCGCTATAAGTCGAGAAACATCCTATATGCAGGAATGTGCTTCCGAAGCTTTGCCATTGACGGTTACTATCGGGATGACGAAACGAGTCGGGAAACCCTGGCTTTTCTTGAGGAGGACAACTGTCGATGGCAGCTGGTCGACCAAGACGGAATCTGCACAGACGGGCAGTTTAAGCGTACGGATGACCCCAACATCCTGATATTAAAGAAGGAAAACGGTGAAGAATTCGGTACGGTCCACGTGGCGTACTTGTCACGCCGACGCGATCAGGGCTTGCTCTACCTATTTAGAGATACCAGGGTGACCCGTTTTTATCTGGTGAGTACCGGTCCGGCGTTTACAGTGGAGTCTGGCGATGTCGATGCGGACAGTTGATTCACGGCAATAAAACAGCGAGCGGGGCGCAGGTATGAACTGCACCCCGCAATTTGCTCGTGTCCGTATCGCGTCTGCGCCTCGTCGTAGCTTGCGTCCGTGCGAGCATTCGTCCCGCTCCGGCATCACTTCACATCGAACTCCACGCGATCGAGTTCGGGCACGTTGAGGTCGATGAGCTTGCGGGCAACGCGGCGGTCGTGCGCCCCAAGCGTCTCGCTTGTCGTCACATGGGCGACAATCTCGCGCTCGACGATACCCTCCTCCTCGCCTTCGGTGGCCGAGGTCTCGACGGCGACGGTGTAATCCTTAAAGCCTGGCAGTACCGCGGCAAGCTCGCGCGTGGTTTCGGTGACGCCGTAGCCGTCCTGCACGCCGGCCTGCGCCGAGCCAATAGACCCCGTCGTCATAACGATGCAGGGGATGGCAAAGACTACCGTGCCCACAATGATGCGGCGGCGCACCTTGCGCGATAGCTCGTCGACCTCGGCGTTTTCTTCAGCAGTCACAATACCGTCGCCGTTCAGGTCGCGCTTGAGCGGCACGCGCAAAAGAAGCAGAACGGCTTCGGCCGCCAGCGCGATAAAGACGACGTTGATGCCAAACTCGTAGAGGGCCGAGAGAAACAGCGACCCGCTTGCGATGGCGATGCCATAGCCCGCCGCGCACAGGGGCGGCATGAGCGCGGTCGCCACGGCCACGCCGGCGATGAGCGTGGCAGGTTCCTGATCGCGCGAG
>ENA-OQED01000242-OQED01000242.1-human-gut-metagenome-genome-assembly--contig:-NODE-242-length-22717-cov-4.954183_pt1 | contig 22717 bp, 20 predicted proteins | sample MGYA00242790_ERZ504625 | MGnify/ENA primary metagenome ERZ504625 (study PRJEB26092, sample SAMD00036345) | human gut metagenome | host: Homo sapiens | study: EMG produced TPA metagenomics assembly of...
CCGCGTCGTCTCCGAGGTCATGGAGTCCAACGGCTCCTCTTCGATGGCTTCGACCTGCGGCTCCACGCTCGCCCTTATGGACGGCGGCGTGCCCATTAAGCGCCCGGTCTCCGGTATCGCCATGGGCTTGATCCAGGAGGAGGGCAAGACCGTGGTCCTGTCCGACATCCAGGGTCTCGAGGACTTCCTGGGCGACATGGACTTTAAGGTCACCGGCACCACCGAGGGTATCACCGCTCTGCAGATGGATAACAAGGCCACCGGTCTTACCTTCGACATCCTGGCCCGCGCCCTGCAGCAGGCCAAGGAGGGTCGCGCCTTCATCCTGCAGAAGATGCTCGATGTGATCCCCGAGCCGCGCCACACCACGCGCAGCACCGCTCCGCGCATCGTCTCCATCCAGGTTCCGACCGATAAGATTCGCGACGTCATCGGTTCCGGCGGTAAGGTCATCCGCGGCATTCAGGACGAGACCGGCGCTTCGGTCGACATCCAGGAGGACGGTACCGTCTTTGTCGGCGGCACCGGCGAGTCCGTCGACCAGGCCGTTGAGCGCATCAAGCTCATCATTAAGGTTCCCGAGCCGGGCGAGGAGTACACCGGTCGCGTGGTCTCCATCCAGCCCTTCGGCGCCTTCGTCAACCTGCTGCCTGGCAAGGACGGCCTGCTGCACATCTCCCGCGTCGCCAAGGGCCGTGTGGAGAAGGTCGAGGACGTTCTCAACGTGGGCGACGAGGTCAAAGTCGTCGTCATCGAGGTCGACGATCGCGGCAAGATCTCGCTTGATCGTCTCGACAAGCCCGAGGCCCCGGCTCGCGCTGAGGGTTCCTCCGAGGGCGACGGCGAGCACTTCCAGCGCCGTGAGCGTTCGCGTCGCGAGCGCTCCGAGCGCAGCGACCGTCCGCGCCGTCCCGGTGACAACGGAGGCCGCAAGCCCCGCCGTCACCACGACGCCGAGTAACAGCCGCATATAAGCAGCTCAACAAGGGCGACTCCGGACAGGGGTCGCCCTTTTGCTATTCCCGGCGGGGTCCGCGGGTAAAGTTTCCTGCTCTACAGTCCTGCGCAAGACGGAAAGCACATTAAGTGCTTTCCTTTGCGTGCGGAACTCGCGATAAACTTCATATGCGTCCCTCCCGGGCGCAAGCAAAAGGGCTGGTTAGTGCCGCTCGCTATTGAGTTAGACAGTCTATTCAGTAGTCAGATTTAGATCTGTAGATAGACGTAGCAGCATTTCCTCAGATAAAACCTACTTAAATGAACCTGTCCTTTATTGGCAGGTCTGGTCTCAGCGGCCCCGGCACGGGCTAAGTTTATCGCGAGTTCCGCACGAACAGGAGGCCACTTAATGTGGCCTCCGTCGTGAGCAGGACTGTAGAGCAGGAAACTTAGCCCGTGCCGGGGCCGCTGAGACCAGACCGGCGGGATAGACCAGTTCAGATGGGGCTTTGATGCATGGGTGGTCTGTTGGTGGGCAAATGGGTATGATGCTGTAGTTACTGCATCGACTCTGTGATGCATGTTTGTACGTTCCCGGCGGTCGGTTTGCCAGAAGCGCCCCGTCGGTTGTTCCAGACCCGTTTCGAAGAAAGGAAACCACACGAACCTATGGCAGCTAAAAAATCATCTCCCTTGAAGATCATTCCGCTCGGCGGCCTTGACGGCATCGGCAAGAACATGACGGTCTTCGAGTGCGGCGACGACATGGTGCTCGTCGACGCCGGTCTCATGTTCCCCGACGACTCCCAGCCCGGTATCGACTTGGTACTTCCCGACTACACCTATGTCCTGGAGAACGAGGAGAAGCTCCGCGGCATCGTTGTCACCCACGGCCACGAGGACCACACCGGTTCGCTTCCGTACCTGCTGCAGGACCTCAACAACAAGGTGCCCATCTTCTCGAGCAAGCTGACGCTCGGTTTTATCGAGGGTAAGCTCTCCGAGTTCCGCATTCGCGCGCCCAAGTTCCGTGAGGTCAAGGGCGGCAGCCACGTCAATCTCGGTGGCATCTCGCTCGATTTCTTCTCCATGACGCACTCCATTCCGGGCGCTTTGGGCGTATTCATACGCACCAACCAGGGCACCGTTATGCACACGGGCGACTTTAAGCTCGACCAGACGCCCATCGACGGCGTCACGCCTGACTATGCCGCCATCAGCCGCTTTGCCAAGCAGGGCATCGATCTGCTGCTTTCCGACTCCACCAACGCCACGGTTCCTGGCTTTACCAAGTCCGAGGCCGAGGTCGGCCCCAACCTGCTGCACGCCATCAAGAACGCGCCGGGCCGCGTGTTCGTCGCGTCGTTCTCGAGCCACATCCATCGCCTGCAGCAGATCTGCGATGCCGCCCGCAAGTGTGGCCGCAAGGTCGTCGTGACCGGACGTTCCATGCTCACCAACACCCGCGTGGCGCGTGAGCTTGGCTATCTCAACATCGACGATGCCGATATCATCGATGCCTTCGACATTGATAACCTGCCCGACGATAAGATCGTCGTCATGTGCACCGGTTCTCAGGGCGAGCCGCTGTCGGCCCTGTCCCGCATGGCCAACGGCGAGCACAAGACGCTCTCCATCCACGAGGGCGATACCGTCATCCTCTCGGCAACTCCCGTTCCCGGCAACGAGAAGGCCGTCCAGCAGGTCGTCAACAGCCTGGCCAAGCTTGGCTGCGACGTCTGGGATAAGTCCCGTGCCCTCGTTCATGTCTCGGGTCACGGCAGCCAGGAGGAGCTCAAGCTCATGATGGCCATGGCCAAGCCCACCTACTTTATGCCGGTTCACGGCGAGGCCGTTCACCTGCGCGCCCATGCCCAGCTCGCCCGCAAGATGGGTCTTAAGGACGATCACATCTTTATCCTCGACAATGGTGACACGCTCGAGATGCGCGGCGGTATCGTCAAACGCGGTGCGCCCGTCGAGTCCGGCGTCGTCTATGTCGACGGTCTGCGCATCGGCGATACCGACCCCATCGTCCTTCGCGATCGCCAAAAGCTCGCCAACGACGGTATGGTCACGGCTGTTGCCATCGTCTCTCTCAAGCACAAGAAGATCGAGGCTATCGAGTTCTCGGGCCGCGGTGTTTCGTTTGCCATCGACGACCAGTTCTCCGAGGATGCCTCCGCAGCCATCATGAAGACGATCGAGAAGGGCAAGTTTAGCTTTACCAGCAGCGGCTCCGATGCCATTCGCAAGGCCGTGCGCGATTCGCTCTCCAACTTTATCTGGAGCCGCACGCGCACCCGTCCGATGATCATCCCGGTCGTCATGGAGGTTTAGTTTGGCGCGCGGATCTGCACAAAACGCCAAAGGCAATAAGGCCAGCAACCAACCGGCATCTGCTAAGGGTGCCGGTTCCCATCTTCGTGCCAATAAGGGCCACGAGTCCGAGTTTGATGAGTTCGATCCCCTGGTCGAGCCTTCGGCTAATCGCGATATCGCCGGCGTGGTCATTGCCGTTTTGGCGATTGCGTCCTTCATTGCCGTGATTTCTCCGGCAACGGCACCCGTGACAGCTGCGGTTGCCGGTTTCTATCACCTCGGCTTTGGCCTGGGCGCCTACGTGCTGCCGATCGTCATCTTGCTGTTTGCCGCCACGCTCTTTTTGGGTGAGGACTCGCCGCTCAACATTCGCTCGGTCGCGGGCGGTGCCGTGGTCTTTGTGGCCATTGTTTCTATCCTGTCGCTGATGGTGCCGGGCACGAGCGATTCGTGCGACCTCATGTTTGCGCCGCAGAACCTTTCCGCCTCGGGCGGCTACATTGGCGCCTTTATCGCAAGTGCCTTGCAAAACGCCCTGGGTAAACCTATTGCTATGGTTGTCTTGCTGGGCCTTGTCGTCGTTGGCCTGGTCATCATCGGCTTTTCGGTGGGTGGCGTTTTGCGCTCCGCACGTGATCGCGCTGCCGATTTTGCCGAGCGCCGTCGTGCCGATGTCAACGCGAGCCCGTGGGGCGATGAAGAGGCCCTGTCGGTTCCCGGCGTTGCCCGTCCGCACCTGAGCATTCTGCGCCAGAAGGGGACTGACGCCGCGGTGACCACGTTCATGGGTGGCGATGCCGACCCGGTTTTGGATGACGACGAGGACGATGACCCGTTTGTCGACGTGTCCGAGGCCGTGGAGGCCGAGCGCGCCAAGACCACGCTGCTGCCGCGCCGCCATACCAAGAAGGGCAAGGCCACACCCAAGCTCAACACGAGCGAGCCCGACCCGTCTTGGTCCGATAGCGAAATCGAACTCACTGAGGGCGATGACGAGGACGACGAGACTCCGCTCGAGACCGCCAAGACCACCTTGCTGCCGCGTCGCCGCACCAAGGCAGGACAGGTCACCGGACAGTTTTCGATGGAAGACGACCCGGACAAGGCTGACGAGTCAGAGCCGCCATTTGCCGTGAATCCCGTTTCGGCAGCTCCGCAGATCCCTGACTTCCTAAAGCATCCCAAGGTTTCCGATGCCTCCTCTACGGCTTCCGCAGCTCCTGTTGCAGCCGATGATGGGGGAGCGGACGGTACCGTTGCCGATGCCGAGGGCGAACAAGAGGACGGCCTCAAGCTTCCGCCGTTCGAAATCCTGCACGCCAATCCGCAGTCGGCGTCCTCCGCGTCTTCTGACAAGGAGCTGGAACAGACTGCCGAGTCGTTGCAGTCCACCTTGCTTGAGTTTGGCCGTAGCGCCCGCGTTGTCGGCTGGATTGCCGGTCCCACGGTCACGACCTTTAAGCTGCAGCCCGGTGAGGGCGAGCGCGTGAGCAAGATCTCGAGCCTCGAGGACGATATCGCGCTTTCGCTTGCCGCCCAGTCGGTGCGCATCTTCGCGCCGATCCCCGGCACCTCGCTCGTCGGTATCGAGATTCCCAATCGCAAGCGTCAGAACGTCAACCTGGGCGACGTGCTTCCCTATGTGAAGGGCGGTCCGCTCGAGCTTGCCATCGGTCGCGATGCCGAGGGCACGCCGGTTGTCGCCGACCTCGCCAAGATGCCCCACCTGCTTATCGCCGGTACCACCGGTTCCGGTAAGTCGGTCATGATCAACTCCATCATCACGACCTTGCTCATGCGCGCCCTTCCCGAGGACGTTCGTCTGATCATGGTCGACCCCAAGCGCGTCGAGCTTGCGGGCTATAACGGCCTGCCGCATCTCTACGTGCCCGTGGTGACCGAGCCCAAGCAGGCGGCCAGTGCACTGCAGTGGGCCGTGTCCGAGATGGAGCGTCGCCTGAAGGTCTTCGAGCGCCTCAACGTTCGCAAGATTTCGACCTATAACGAAAAGCAGGCCGCCGGCGAGTTTGAACACTACGATAACCCGCCGCAAAAGATGCCCTATCTGGTCATCATCATCGACGAGCTTTCGGACCTGATGATGGTTGCCGGCAAGGATGTCGAGGCCTCAATCGTCCGTATCGCCCAGCTGGGCCGTGCCGCCGGTATTCACCTTATCGTGGCTACGCAGCGCCCCAGCTCTAACGTGGTGACGGGCCTTATTAAGGCCAACATCACCAACCGTATTGCCTTTAACGTGGCTACGGGCATCGATTCCCGCGTTATTATCGACCAGATGGGCGCCGAAAAGCTTACTGGTTTGGGCGACATGCTGTTTTCCAAGGTCGACTGGGGCAAGCCTCGCCGTATCCAGGGCTGTTTTGTCTCGGACGACGAGATCAACGAGATCGTCGAGTTCGTTAAGTCGCAAAGCGAGCCCGACTATCACGAGGAGATTCTGTCTGCCGTGGCGCCCGCTTCCATGTCCATGGCTGGTGGCGGCATTGTTCGCACGGGCGTTGCCGAACCGCAAGATGACGACCCGCTTATCTGGGAGGCCGCCCATATTGTGGTGGAATCGCAGCTGGGCTCCACATCTGGCTGCAACGCCGCCTCAAGGTTGGCTATGCGCGCGCCGGGCGTATTATGGACATGCTGGAAGAAAAGGGTGTCGTCGGCCCGCCCGATGGTTCCAAGCCGCGCGAGGTCCTGCTGGACGAGGAGGGGCTCGCCGCGTTGGAGTCTGTCGACGCCGAGATGGCACGTGAAGATCGTGAGTTTGGAGGATTCTGATGGCTGCACGCTTTGGTGACATGCTGCTCGAGCAGCGTCGCCGGATGGGCCTTTCCATCCAGCAGGTCGCCAACACCATCAAAATCAGGCCGCAGATCATCGAGTTTTTCGAGACCGGTAACTTTGCATCGATGCCTCCGCGCGGCTATGCGCAGGGCATGATTTCGAGCTATGCTCGCTTTTTGGGGCTTAACCCGCGCGAGGTCGTCAACGCTTATTTTGATGACCTCATGGCATATGAACGCGAGACCTCGCAGCAGGGCGGTCGTTTTCAGGATGCTGCCGGCTACGTTAACTCGCGTTCGTCGGTCGATAACGGACGCTTTCTGATGGTTCAGGGTGGTCGCTCGACGCGGTACGGCCAGCGCCCTCCGCAGGCGGGCTATATCACCGAGACGGGCTCCAGCGAGGAGATTCGTTCTCAGCGAGATCGCTTTCGCAGTACGCCCATGCCGGATGATCGTGCGCTTCCCGCCGCTCGCGGGTTGAGTCGCGATCCCCGCGCCGGTTACGGCGACGGTGGCTACTCCGGTCGTGGTTATCGCGGAGTTTCTGCCGGGCGTTCCCACGGTGGATATGCCGACGCCGATACCACGCAGGTGACGCCGCGCCTCCGTTCTCAATCGCAGCCTTACGGGCAACGCTCTTCGGCGCCTCGCTCTGGCCAGCGTGGCTATCAGAACCGTGGCGAGCTTGCGCCGCGTTCGGGTCAGCGCGGCTCGCAGAGCCAAGGCGGATATCGTGGTCGTCCCGATAGCAGTCGCGGCCGTATGCCGCAGGTAAACGGTCGCGGTGGCTCTAATCGCGGACGCGGCGGTGGACGTGCCCCCCAGAACAATGGACTCGATCCGCGCATCATCTACGCCGGCATCGGTGCCGTGGCGCTTTTGTTGATTCTGCTCATCGTGGTCCTCCTGCGTGGCTGCGGCTCTTCTGCACCCGAGTCGACGCCCGAGACGCCCGCGGCCACCAAGACGACGACCAAGAAGTCTTCCAAGACGACCGAATCTGTTGACGAGGATGAAGGCATCGACGAGGCGACGGATTCTGCCGATTCCGATGCCGCCAAGGCGAACGCGAAAAAGAAAGAGGACGAGGTTATCAAGGTCAAGGTCTCCGTTGCCAAGGGCAAGACCGCCTGGATCGAGGTCAAGGTCGACGGTAAATCGGTCTTTGGCGCCCAGGCAACCGGTCCCTTTGAGCAGGAGTACACGCCCGAGTCCTCGATCGAGATCACCACGTCCAAGCCCTCCGATGTCACGGTTACCAAGAACGGTGAAAAGGTTCGCTACGACACCAAGACATCGGGCGTGGCGCGCGTGACCATTACCGTTCCCAAGAAGGAGACCACTGACTCCGAAGACGGTGAGAGTGCCGACGGCACCGATACCGCCGACGGCACCGACGCCCAGTCTACCGACGGCACCGACGCCCAATCTACCGACGGTACCGACACGGCATCCGACGGCCAGACTGCAAACGATTCAGATGACTATTCGTACGACAGCTACTAAGGCTCCCCGTACCGAAAGGAAGAACCATGGCTAAAGATTCCAGCTTCGACGTTGTGTCCGAGGTCAATATGCAGGAGGTCGATAACGCCTTCCAACAGACCACCCGCGAGATCTCTCAGCGCTATGACCTCAAGGACTCCGGCGCCACCATCGAGCTTTCGAAGGGCGACAAGCTCTTTACGATCAATGCCCCGGCCGATTTTGTCTCCAAGCAGATCATTGACGTGCTGAGCTCTAAGCTCATCAAGCGCGGCATCGATCTTAAGGCTGTCTCTTGGGACGCGTCGCAGGCGGCTTCGGGCGGTACCGTGCGCGTGCTCGGCCATATCGTCGAGGGCATTGACCAGGCGACCGCCAAGAAGATCAATAAGGACATCAAGGATCAAAAGCTCAAGGTCAAGGTGACCATCGAGGCCGATAAACTGCGCGTTACCTCGGCCTCTAAGGATGCGCTTCAGACGGTGATCCAGTTCCTGCGCGACCAGGACTACGGCCAGCCGCTGCAGTTCACCAACTACCGCTAATAACATTCGAAAGGACCGCTCTCCAACATGGATACACCTTTGGGCTCCGTGCTCTACATCACCCTCGGGTGCGCTAAGAACGAGGTTGACACCGACCGCATGCGTTCTCTTTTGACCGCTGCGGGCTACGAGGAGGCATTCGACCCGCAGGATGCCGATATCGCCATCGTCAATACATGCTCGTTCCTCGCCTCCGCAACGTCCGAGAGCATCGAGACCACGCTCGAGCTCGCCAATGAGGTGCAGGACGGCGTTCGCGCCTGCCCCATCGTCATGTGCGGCTGTGTGCCGTCGCGCTATGGCGATGACCTGCCTGACGAGCTGCCTGAGGTCGCTGCCTTTGTGAAGGCCGACGAGGAGGACGGCATCGTGGCGGTCATCGATGGCGTGCTGGGTTTCGAACGTGAGATCGCGGCCTATATCCCGCAGGTCAAGCGTACCGTCGAGGGCGCTGTTGCCTACGTCAAGATTTCCGATGGCTGCAATCGTTTTTGCAGCTTCTGCATGATCCCCTACATTCGCGGTCGCTATCATTCGCGCAATGCCGAGAGCATTATCTCCGAGGTGCGCGACCTGGTTGCCGGCGGTGTGCGCGAGATCGTGCTGATCGGCCAGGACACGGGCATTTGGGGCACCGACTTTGCCGACGAGGACTTCGCCGAGGGCTCGCCGCGCAATCTGGCGCAGCTGCTGCGTGCCGTCGCCGAGGCTGTGCGCCCGCATAACGTCTGGGTCCGCGTGCTCTATCTGCAGCCCGAGGGCATGACCGACGAGCTTATCGAGACGATTCGCGATACGCCCGAGGTACTGCCCTATATCGATATCCCCGTACAGCACTGCGATGCGCGCATCCTCAAGGCCATGCGTCGCTCCGGTTCGCGCCAGGAGCTCGAGGATCTGTTCCGCGACCTTCGCGAGCGCATCCCCGGTATTGTGATTCGCTCCACGGCCATGGTCGGCTTCCCGACCGAGACCGACGACGAGTTTCGCGATCTTATCGACTTTATGGACACCGTCGGCTTTGACTACACGAGCGTCTTTGCCTACTCGCGTGAGGAGGGCAGCCTGGCCGCCAAGATGGAGGGCCAGGTCGATGAGGAGGTCAAGCTCGAGCGTGCCCAGGAGGCCATGGATCTGGCCGAGTCGCTCGGTTTTGCCGCCACGGCGGCCCATGTGGGCGAGCGCGCACAGGTGATCGTCGATGGCATCGAAGAGACTGAGGACGGCGCCGAGCTGATCGGTCACGCCTGGTTCCAGGCGCCCGATTCCGATGGCGCGGTGCATCTGGACGCCAGCGAGGCGTCCGTGGGCGATATTCTGACCGTCGAGTTTACCGATAGCTTCTGCTATGAGCTTATCGGTCATGTTGTGGAGTAGGAGAGCGTCGTGGCAAACGAGAGCAATAAGGAACTGATGAGTGTTTGGACGCCCGCCAACATCGTGACGTGCGTTCGCATCGTCTTTATCCCGGTGTTCATGATCGTCTCGGCCCTGTCTCACGCATGCGTTGCCGGTACGGACTGGAGCACCTTCGACGGCTCGCTCGCCGCCGCTGCCTTCATTTTGTATGTGATCCTGTCGTGCACCGATAAGGTCGACGGCTATCTGGCGCGCTCGCGCAACGAGATCACCGATTTCGGCAAGTTCTTGGACCCCATCGCCGACAAGCTGCTGGTGTTCTCGGCCCTGCTGCTGTTCCTGGATTTTGGCGCGGTGACCGTGTGGTCCGTGTTCATTATCCTGTTTCGTGAGCTGTTGGTGAGCGCCCTTCGTATGGTCGCAAGTGCTGCCGGTGTGGTCGTTGCCGCCGATAAGCTCGGCAAGTACAAGACGGCGACCACGATGGTCTCCATCTGCGGCTATCTGTGCGTCTTTGCGATGGCCGGTCTTCAGCTGGGGCCGGTGTCGCTGCTGCTCGGTGTCTATTCGGTGTCGCGCTTCCTGTACGTCATCGCCGTGATTTTGACCATTGTCTCGGGTGCCCAGTACTTCTGGAACTGCCGTAAGATCGTCTTTTCGGTCTAGGTCCTGGTGGGTATGACGGAGTCTTATTTGCAGATCGCCGCAAACAACGAGGACTTGGCGCGCGATCTTGTCGAGCACGCGAGTGCCCGTGGTGTGACGGTGTCGACGGCGGAGTCGCTGACGGCGGGCATGATCGCCTCGACGATTGCCGATATCCCGGGTGCCTCGGCGGTGCTTCGTGGCGGTGCGGTGACCTACTGCGATGAGATCAAACATCGCGTGCTCGGCGTCGAGCAGGAAACGCTCGATCGGTTTAGTGCCGTGTCGCATCAGACGGCGCGCGAGATGGCCGCGGGCTCGCTTGAACTCTATCAGAGCGATATTGCCGTAAGCGCAACGGGCTACGCTGGGCCCGGTGGCGGCACCGAGCAAGACCCTGCCGGCACGTTCTATATTGGCTGGGCGTATCGTGCGGCCGATGGGGGAGCGCCGGTTGTCGAGTCTGCACGTTGCCATTATGAGGGCGATCGGTCGTGCGTTCGGGCCTATGCGGTCGCGGAGGCTTTGGAGTGCATTGTCCGCGTGCTCAATTCTATGGAATAGACGTGGTTTAAGGGGCCTTAGGGCCCCTTAATTGTGGAGATAGGGACCTTTGACGGTATTGGTGTTTGCGCTGGTATATGGCCTAAATTTGTTCGAGCGGTCGTATTTGTGATTGGCACGGTCAAGCGTTTGGTCGGTGATTGGTCGGCGTTTGGTCGGGTTTTGGAATGTACGGGTGCATATGATGAATCTGAACGGTTGACCACGAACAGCCGTTCGTTTATTATCGTTTCAGGTTGTTAAGAGGAGGGCTATTCATGGCCAAGAATTCAGGTCCCGTACGTACCGTTCATGCACGCACGACGGGTAAAGAGCGCGATGAGATGATCGCCACCACCAAGGCCGAGATCGAGAAGAAGTTCGGCCAGGGCTCTATCATGAGGTATGGCGACGGCGGTCCCGAGCTCGAGGTCGAGGCTATTCCGACGGGCTCTCTGGCGCTCGATGCCGCCTTGGGTATCGGCGGCGTGCCGCGCGGCCGTATCGTCGAGATTTATGGCCCCGAGTCCTCCGGTAAGACGACGCTTTCGCTCGAGATCCTTGCAGAAGCACAGGCCATGGGCGGCGTCGTTGCATTTATCGATGCCGAGCACGCGCTTGATCCCACCTATGCCGCGCGCATCGGTGTTGATATCGATGAGGTCCTCATTTCCCAGCCCGATACGGGCGAGCAGGCGCTCGAGATCGTCGATATGCTTGTGCGCTCAGGTGCCATCGACGCCATCGTCGTCGACTCTGTTGCCGCCTTGACTCCACGTGCCGAGATCGAGGGCGAGATCGGTGACACGACGGTGGGTCTGCAGGCTCGCTTGATGAGCCAGGCACTCCGCAAGCTCGCCGGCTCGCTTGCCAAGTCCAACACGACCTGCATCTTCATTAACCAGCTGCGCGAGAAGATCGGCGTCATGTTCGGCAACCCCGAGACCACCACGGGAGGCCGCGCGCTCAAGTTCTTCTCTTCCGTGCGAATCGATATTCGCAAAATCGATACCATCAAGCTCAAGGACGAGGTTATCGGCAATCGCGTTCGTGCCAAGGTCGTTAAGAACAAGGTGGCGGCTCCGTTCCGTTCGGCCGAGTTTGACATCATGTACGGCACCGGCATCTCCAAAGAGGGCTCGATTCTGGATATGGCCGTCGAGTGCGGCATCTGTAAAAAGATGGGGTCCTGGTTTGCCTATGGCGAGGACAAGCTCGGCAACGGTCGCGAGGCCGCCAAGACGTTCCTGCGCGAGCATCCCGATTGCGCTGACGAGATCGAGCACAAGGTTCGCCTTGCCTGCGGCCTTGAGTATGACGACGATGCCCCCTCCGAGGTTGAGTTGACCGACCAGCCCGCCCCCGAGGAGTTTGATGAGCTGTACGCCATCGATGGCTCCGCAATGCTCGACGATGACGACGAGTAGCGGATGCCGACATGTCGTATACGGTGACCGAGGCTACGGTCGTCTTTCCCGATAAGAAAGCGGCCTCCTCGTTCTCGAGCGGTTATGCGTCTAAAAAGCCCTGCGCGCATATCGATTGCGATCTTGAGGGCGGTTACGAACGTTCCATTTGGATTCCCGTGCGCGTGGCGCGCCTGTACGTTAAGAACCGCCCCGATCTTCCCTGTGCTTGGGATGACTTTCGCGAGGCGGTGCAGCTTATCGAACGCAAATGTGCACTCACCATGGTGACCGAGATGCTTTCGCGTCGCGATCATGCCACGGGCGAGGTACGGGATAAGTTGGCTCGCTATGGCTTTCGACAGCCTGCGATCGATTTTGCCGTTGCTCGAGCGACTGAGTATCGATTTTTGGACGAGAACCGTTTTTGCTCGTACTTTATCGAAGAGCGCAAACGTCGCGGCTGGGGACAGCGCAAGATCGAGGTTGAGCTCAAGCGTCGTCATGTCGTGCTTGACGATATCCCCGGCTATCCCGAGGCGTATTTTACCGTGGATGACGACTTGACTCGTGCATCGGCCTTGCTCGCTAAACGTCGCATTCCCGAGGCGCGTGCATTCGAAAAGCTCGTCAGGTTTTTGATGGGTAAAGGCTTCTCGTATCGCATCGCCGCCGATGCCGTTAAGGCACGTCTCGATGCCTTAAGCGAGGAGTGTGCCGTGTAAACGTGCACGTGTTACGCCCTTGCCGTTCACCGCTCGATTGGCGCCGTGCCGGGTGCGTTTATTTGACAGTTGTTGCGGTTCAACGTAGGATAAATACCGTCATTTGCTTTGTGATATGTGCTCATCTGTGATGAGTTTGTTTATATGTTTATCTGTATCCGACCCGCATAAGCTGCGCCCATATTACTCAAATGTCGCGAGCCGTTCGTAAGGACGGTTCGCTTTGCTGTGTAACGAATCCATAAAAAGGAGTGAGCATGCCTATCATTGCAGCGCTCGTTGGCCTCGTTTTGGGTGCCATCGCCGCCATTGCCTACATGCGCACCGCCAAGCAGGGTAGTCTTCACGAGGCCGACGAAAAGATCCAGTCGGCACACGCGCAGGCAGAGTCCCTGATCGGTGATGCAAAGCGTCAGGCCGAGACCCTCAAAAAAGAGGCTCTGCTCGAGGCCAAGGAAGAGATCATCAAGAACAAGCAGGCCGCCGAGGCCGAGGACAAGCAGCGTAAGAGCGAGATTCGCACGCTCGAAAATCGTGTGATGCAGCGCGAGGAATCGCTCGATCGTCGCAACGATGCGCTCGATAAGCGCGAGCATCAGCTGTCCAGCCAGGCCGGTCAGGTCGAGAAGCGCTCTCGCGAGCTTGAGGAGCTCTGCGCCAGGCAGACCTCAGAGCTCGAGCGTATTGCCGACCTTACGCGTGAGGATGCTCACAAGGAGTTGCTCGACAAGGTCCGTGGTGAGGTTACCCACGAGGCGGCCACCATCATCCGCGAGTCCGAGCAGCAGGTCCGCGCCGAGTGCCATAAGACCGCCCAGGAGATTCTCTCCCTGGCGATTCAGCGTTGCGCCGCCGACCATACCGCCGAGGTCACCGTCACTTCCGTTCATATTCCCTCCGATGACCTCAAGGGTCGCATTATCGGTCGCGAGGGTCGCAACATCCGCACCTTTGAGCAGGTGTCCGGCGTCAACCTCGTGATTGACGACACTCCCGAGACCGTCGTACTCTCGAGCTTCGATCCGGTCCGTCGTGAGACTGCCCGCGTGGCGCTTGAGAACCTCATTGCAGACGGCCGCATTCACCCCGCCCGCATCGAGGAGATGTATCACAAGGCCGCCGACTTGGTTCAGCAGCGTGTGCGCGAGGCCGGCGAGCAGGCCGCCTTCGATACCGGTATCCACGACCTGCATCCCGAGATCGTCAAGACCCTGGGTGCTCTTCGCTACCGCACTTCGTTTGGCCAGAACGTTCTGCAGCACTCGCTTGAGGTCTCCGACCTGTGCGGCGTTATGGCCTCCGAGCTTGGTCTGGATGTTGTGACCGCCAAGCGCGCCGGTCTTCTGCACGACCTGGGCAAGGCCATCGACCACGACGTTGAGGGACCGCATGCTGTCATTGGCGCCGAGCTTGCCCGCCGTTATGGCGAGAAGCCCGTTATCGTCCACGCGATCGAAGCCCATCATGCCGATGTCGACCCCAACACGGTGCTCGACGTTCTGGTCCAGGCTGCCGATGCCGTTTCTGCTTCTCGTCCCGGTGCCCGCCGCGAGTCGGCCGAGAACTACATCAAGCGTCTTGAGAAGCTCGAGGAGATTGCCAACTCTCACGACGGCGTCGAGCGTACCTATGCCATGCAGGCCGGTCGCGAGGTTCATGTCATGGTTCAGCCTGACAAGATCTCCGATGCCCAGTCCACGGTGCTTGCGCACGATATCGCCCATCAGATCGAGGAAGAGATGGAGTATCCCGGTCAGGTTCGCGTTGTCGTGATTCGCGAGAGCCGTGCCGTCGATATCGCTAAATAACATGAACGACGCGAACGAGCTCATCTCATTTATCGCGTCGATGTCGGGGGAGGGCAACCTTCGCGTCGAGGAAAACCTTGGCGAGGGGTATGTCCGCCTCCGCGTTTCGGAGGCCGAGCGCCGTCAGGCCAAGCATGACATTCAGCATGTAGAGGACATTGTCATCGAGATGCTGCGTAATGCTCGCGATGCCGGAGCCGATAAGGTCTATCTTGCCACGACCAAGGAGGAGGGTGTTCGCACCCTCCTCTTCCTGGATAACGGTTCTGGTGTGCCGCAGGATATGCAGGAGCGTATCTTCGATGCTCGTGTCACTTCCAAGCTCGAGAGCATGAAAATGGACCGTTGGGGTGTTCACGGTCGTGGTATGGCGCTGTTCTCTATCAAGCAGAACACGGATGAGGCGCGCGTTGTTTCATCGGGCGTCGATTTGGGCTCTTCGTTTAAGGTGCGCGTTGCCACCGAACGCTTGGGTGAGCGCGCCGACCAGTCGAGCTGGCCTCAGGCGGTTAAAGACGAAGACGGTCGCTATGTATGTGCTCGCGGCCCCCACAACATCATTCGCGCGGCCTGTGAGTTTGCCCTTGAGGAGCTGCGTTGCTGCGATGTGTATCTGGGCTCTCCGTCCGAGATCGCTGCGACCCTGTACGCTCAGGCTTCGAGTCGTCTCGATACGTCGCGCCTGCTCTTTATCGATGACGAGTGCGAGCTTCCAGTTATCGATCGCTTGGGCCTTGCCTCGGATGCCGAGGACTTTATCCGGATCTGCTCCGGTCTGGGCCTTGAGATGTCCGAGCGCACTGCCCACCGTATTCTGTCGGGTCAGATTAAGCCCGTTCGCGGCGTGACTGCGCGTCTGCTGCGCGAGCGCGACTCCACCTCTCATGCGCCGGCTCCCATCGATCTTGCCAAGGACCGTCGAGGCCTTCGTATCGCCAAGGATGATATGGCGCAGTTTTCGCGTGCGGTCGAGCGTGACTTTAACGACCTTGCCGCCCGGTATTACCTCAATCTATGCGGCGACCCTAAGATTCGCGTTTCGCGTGATCGCATCACGGTGACGTTCGATCTTGCCAAAGAGGAATAAAATCTTTACCGAGTCCGCTCGGTACGATACAGTTATTGCAGTTAAAACGTACTTTTAAACGCAGGAGTTTCTTCATGGATTGCCTGAAGGTATCAAGCAAATCATCGCCCGCGTCCGTAGCCGGCGCCATTGCCGGCATGGTCAAAGATGGCGTCCCCGTCAACATTCAATGCGTCGGCGCCGGTGCCGTCAACCAGGCCATCAAGGCCGTCGCCATTGCGCGCGGCTTTCTGATTCCGACCGGCTTTGATGTCTCCTGCGCGCCGGTGTTCTCCGACATCCTCATTAACGGGGAGTCGCGCACGGCAATCCGTCTCTCTATCTACGTTCACCAGATTAATCGGGCTGCCATGGATAACGTCGTCATGGACGACGTTAAGCCTGTTGCGTAAACAAGCCATTTGCACGCTTGTAGCACCTATGCGCCCCGTCGACACCATCGTTAGGATGTAAGCTCATGGACCAGCGTTCCGTACGCGATATTCTTGCCGGTAAAACCTACTTTATACGCACATTCGGCTGCCAGATGAACCAGCACGACTCTGAGCGCGTGAGCGGTTTGCTCGATTCGTATGGCTGTCTTATGGCGCTCGATCCGGAGCATGCCGATATTGTCGTGTTCATGACGTGCTGTGTGCGCGAGGCTGCCGACACGCGCCTGTATGGTCAGTGCAATTCCTGCAAGAGCCTTCCTCCTTCGCCTTCGGGTAAGCGTGTTGTCGCCGTGGGCGGCTGCATCGCCCAGCGCGATGGTGAGGGCTTGCTCACCAACGTCGATAACGTCAACGTCATTTTCGGCACCCATTCTATTGCGCACGTGGCTGAGCTTATCGCCGAGGCGTTTTTGGATGGTAAGCGCCATATCCGTACGAATGAGCATGAGGATACCGACGCCATGAGTATGCCGTGGCATCGCGAGACGCAGTATCACGCCTGGGTGCCCATCATGACGGGCTGCAACAATTTCTGTACGTACTGCATCGTGCCGTACGTCCGTGGTCGTGAGAAGAGCCGTCCCTTCGAGGAGATTGTCGACGAGGTGACCGGGCTCGTGCGTCAGGGCGTGCGCGAGATTACGCTTCTGGGCCAAAACGTTAACTCCTACGGTCGCGATCTCTTTGGCAAGCCGCGCTTTGCCGATCTGCTGCGCGCGGTGGGCGATACGGGCGTCGAGCGCATCTTCTTTACCTCTTCGCATCCTAAGGATCTGCTGCCCGAGACCATTGATGCTATGGCCGAGACACCTGCCGTCATGCCGCAGCTTCACTTGGCCGTTCAGTCGGGCTCCACGCGCATTCTTAAAGAGATGAATCGTCGGTACACGCGCGAGGATTATCTGGGCCTGGTCGATCGTATTCGTAACCGTATGCCCGATATTGCGCTTTCGACCGACATCATTGTGGGCTTCCCGGGCGAGACTGAGGAAGACTTTGAACAGACGCTCTCGCTTGCCGAGACGGTGCGCTATGCCCAGGCCTACACGTTTATTTACTCCAAGCGCGCCGGTACCCCGGCAGCTGAGATTTATGATCCCACCCCGCATGAGGTTATCCTTGAGCGCTTTAACCGTCTGGTCAAGGTTATCGAGACGACGGCGCACGAGTATAACCAGGGCGAGCTTCACACCGTGGTGCCTGCACTTATTGAGGGCACGAGCAAGAAGAACGACGCTGTCCTTCTGGGCAAGAGCCCCAAGAACCAGACGGTGCATGCGCCGATTCCTGCTGGCTATAGCATCGATCAACTCATCGGCAAAATCGTCGATGTTGATATTGATGTCGCCAAGACGTGGTATCTGTCTGGCTCCGTCGTGGGCGAGCCCCGCTAATGATCTCTCCTGGTGCAAGCCTTTCTGCCGTAGCGATCGTCGGTCCGACGGCGGTCGGCAAGAGCGATGTTGCCGACCGTCTGGCTGCTCGCCTGTCGTCTGAAGTGTTGTCTTGTGACGCGATGCAAATCTATCGTGGTATGGACATCGGTACGGCCAAGATGATGCCCGAGGAGTGCTCGGCACCGTTGCGCCTTGTCGATATCGTGAATCCGGGCGTCGCGTATTCTGCCGCGCTCTACCAGTCGGACGCCCGAGCATATGTCGAGCGTTTGCTTGGTGAGCAACGTCTTCCGGTCTTTTGCGGCGGTACGGGCCTGTATCTCAAGGCCGCACTCGATGAAATGGATTTTCCTTCGGGAGAACTCGAGGACGAACGCCGCGCGGGCTATCAGGAACTTGCCGATCGCATTGGAGAGGAAGCATTGCATGCCCTGCTTGCCGAGCGCGACCCCGAATCGGCTGCCGTGATTCATCCCCATAACGTGCGTCGTGTGATTCGTGCGCTCGAGATGCACGATGACGGCGTGTCGTATGCCCAGCAGAAGTCGAATTTCAGTGTTCCGCGCGAGCGTTTTCATGCCTTGTGGTTTGGTCTGACGCGTAGCCGTGAAGTGCTCTATGAGCGCATTAACCTGCGTGTCGACCTTATGTTTGAGCAGGGGCTGGTTGATGAGGTCCGAGGTCTTATGGACCAGGGCCTGGGCGACGCACTCACGTCGATGCAGGCAATCGGTTACAAGGAGATTATTGATGCCTTGCGTGGCGCTATTACCATGGATGAGGCCCGTGATCTTATCAAGATGCGCTCACGTCGCTATGCCAAGCGCCAGCTTTCTTGGTTTAAGCGTGACGATCGCATCGTTTGGTTTGATATGGATGAGTTTACGATCGATGAGGTCGTCGATGATATTTACCGTCGCATCGAGGCTGCCTAATGGCTCGTTTCCCTTTGGTCCCCACGGCGCCTGAACCCGAGCGCGCCATATTGGTTGGTGTTGAGTGGCGCGATAATGCCTGGCCGCTCGACCGTTCGCTCGACGAACTTGAGCGTCTGGCTCACACTGCTGGAGCCCAATGCGTGGCACGCTTGTCACAGCGCCTGGTCAAGCCCTATCCCAAATCGTTTATCGGCTCCGGCAAGGTCGAGGAGCTGTGCGGTTTGGTGCATCGCATGGATGCGGCTGTTGTTATCTTCGATGACGACCTGACGCCTTCGCAACAGTCCTATCTTGAGAAAGCCGTGGGCGAACCGGTCAAGATTATTGACCGCACGGCGTTGATTTTAGATATCTTTGGCCTGCATGCCCAGACTCGTGAGGGCCGCTTGCAGGTGCAGCTGGCACAGTTGCAGTATCTGCTGCCTCGTCTGCGAGGTATGTGGAGCCATCTTGCTAAGGAACAGACGCGTGGCGGTATTGGCTCGCGCTTTGGCCAGGGCGAAAGCCAGCTCGAGGTCGACCGTCGCCTAATTCGTAATAAGATCGCAGCTCTTCGACGCGAACTGAAACAGGTTGAACAACGTCGTGATGTGCAATCGAAAAGCCGTATTGAATCGCCGGCGTTTCGCGTGGCGTTGGCTGGCTACACCAATGCCGGCAAGTCGACGTTGCTTAATCGATTGACGGGATCCACTGTACTTTCGCAGGATAAGCTGTTTGCCACGCTCGATCCTACGACGCGCTCGTACCGTTTGCCCGGTGGCCGTGGCATGACGATCACCGATACCGTCGGCTTTATTCAAAAGCTGCCCCATGGCCTGGTCGACGCGTTTAAATCTACGCTTTCCGAGGTGCTCGGCGCCGATTTGATTCTTAAAGTTGTAGACGCTTCCGATGAGGATTATGAGCGTCAGCTCGAGGCGGTTGATCGTGTCCTTGACGAGATTGGTGCCGGTGAGCGCCTGACGCTTACTGTGTTCAATAAAATTGATCTGCTCGATAGCGTCGACCGCTTGAGCTTCCGCCGGCGCTATCCCGAGGCGGTGCTGTTCTCGGCTCAGACGGGTGAGGGTCTTGATGACTTAGTCGACCGCATCGCTCGTGAAGCGGCCGCTACGGATGTGTTGCTCTCGGCCGATATTCCGTATCGAGAGGGCGCTTTAATCACGCTCGTGCACGAACAGGGAACCCTTCTGCACGAGGAATATCTTGAGGGCGGCGTTCGTATTGTGGCAAAGCTGCCGATCCGTATCGCACCACGTCTTGAGCGTTACCGAACGGAATAAATCAGCTCCAGCACACCCAAGATAATCGGTTGATGGAGCAGATAGAACGGTAGTGCATGGCATCCGAGGCTCGCGAGCGCCGGGATGGGATTCGCATAGGCCCATGCTGGTGCCTCGCAGTTTGCTTTCTGAGCCGTGCGCGCGGCAAAGAAGCCTGCGAGGTACATAAAGAAGAAGGGTATGAGCGGATAGTAATCACCGGAGACAAAGTCTGGATCTGGGAAACCAGCCAAGCTAGATAGGGGATAGGGTAGACCGCTTTAGGAATGCTCCAGGTACAGGCAAAGAGTATGAGGCAAATCGTTATACCCCATATTGCAGGCACCCTATCGAGAACCGGGCGCGCGAGTGCAACAATGGCAGTGCATGCCGCCATGCAGAAAATGATGCCGAAGTTCACCGAGTCATCGACTGAGACAAGCGTCGTTGCGACCCATACAACTAAAGCGGCAGCGGCATATTTGGCGGCACGCTTGATGTTGTTGCGCGAGAGGGTGCACATCCAGCCGGCAATAAGCAAAAATACCCAACTGATGCTAGCGCGCCAGATGTCTTGGAAGATGGTCTGGGTAAACCAGGGCATGTCCCAACCATATAGGTAGGCAAGGTCGTAGCAGGCATGAAATCCCGCCATCGACAGCATGGTAAACCCGCGAATGGTATCAAAGACCGTGATGCGTTTTTGCATTACGAAAACCGGCGCATCAAACCGACGACCTTGCCCAGAATCGTGGGATTTGTCGCGTAGATAGGCTCCATGGTGTCGTTTTCGGGCTGCAGGCGAACACGCCCCTGCTCCTTATAGAACGTTTTGACCGTTGCGGAACCATCGATCATGGCCACGACAATCTCGCCATTCATGGCACTCTTCTGTTCGCGAACGATGATGTAGTCGCCGTTATAGATACCGACGTTAATCATCGAATTGCCGTGGACCTCGAGGATAAAGGACCCCTGGTCCGTTGCGATCTCGGTTGGGATGGTAAAGGTGTCCTCGATATTCTGCTCGGCAAGAATAGGAATTCCTGCGGCGACACGGCCTACGAGAGGCAGCGATACGGTTCCGCGGGGCGCCGTGGGCTCATCGGACTTTGAGATGGATACGGAAGATCCGTCCTCGTCAAAGAGCTCGAGAGCGCGAGGCTTGGTGGCGTCACGCTTGAGCAAGCCGCGTGCTTCGAGTGCGGAGAGATGCGCATGTACGGTGCTAGGGGAGGAAAGGCCCACAGCCGAAGCCATCTCGCGTACACTGGGCGGATAGCCCTTCTCCTGCTGATATTCCTTGATGAAGTCGTAAATTTGCTGCTGACGCTTGGTAATTTTGCGAGCCATCAGGGATTCCTCTCTACCCATACCAAACAAATGTTCTATTTTTGCTTGACAGGAACAACTGTTCGAAGATAATAATAACCGAACACTCGTTCCCGCGCTAGACTTTTTTGTCCCCGCGGCTTGATAAAACAGTTCTCGTCAAAACAAACGAGAGGAGAACAGAATGAACGCAGCGGATATGGTCCAGGGAAACCTCGCTCTTAAGCTCGAGGCGCCCGCCACGCCTGCCTTTACGGTCGTGAAGGGCGGACGCTCTCATTTTCAGGCCGTGGCCACTAAACCCGTTCGCACCCAGCGTGCGGCCGCTGCTTCGGCTCCTGTTGCCCTGAAGGCCTCGACGATTGTTGCTGTTGCTGTAGCGTTCACCCTGTTCTTTGTGCTCGCCACGTCAGTCTTTTCTGCTCGTCACGCAGCATATGCCGATTCCGTAGCCAACGTCACCTACGAAACGGTTCGTGTGCAGTCCGGCGATTCTCTGTGGTCGCTTGCCCAGGAGCATCCCATCGATGGCCTTTCCACACAGGAGACTTCCGACATGATTCGTAGCGTCAATCACCTCGATCGCGGCTCTCTTGATGCTGGTGCAGTTCTGAAAGTTCCGGCCCGTTCGTAAGATTTCGGGTCGGTCGCATGGTACCCTTGTTATCGTTTAAGAGGAGGTTCCATGCGCTGTCCCAAATGCGGTAAGGCACATACCCGCGTTGTCGATTCCCGTATGCAGGAGTCGAACAACACTATCAAGCGTCGTCGCGAATGCTGTTCGTGCAATTATCGTTTTACGACGTTCGAGCGCTGCGAAGATCCCATCGAGGTTATCAAATCCGACGGGTCTAAGCAGCGGTTCGATCGCAACAAGCTGCTGGTCGGCCTGATGCGCGCCACGATTAAGCGCGATATCGACACGAAAAAGCTCAACGAGATCATCGATGATATCGAGGTGGAGCTGCGTTCGCGTACGCTGACGGCTGTTACGTCCCACGAACTGGGCGATATGGTGCTCAAGCGCCTGGCCAAGATCGACAAGGTGGCCTACATTCGCTTTGCCTCGGTCTATCGCGATTTCAAAGACGTCGACGAGTTTTTGCAAGAGCTCGACAAGCTAAGGTGATTTCATGTCCAACATTACCGTTAACATTAAGCGTCTCGATCCCACGGTCGAGCTTCCCAAATACGCACATCCCACGGATGCCGGCCTTGACCTCCGTGCCAACGAAGACTGCACCCTCAAGCCCTTTGAGCGCCGCTTGGTCTCCACTGGCTTGGCCATTGCGCTGCCCGATGCTACGCCGGCTTTGTCCAGCCCCGTAGCGGCCTAGCCATTAAGCAGGGCCTGTCTATAGTCAACACGCCCGGTCTCATCGACGCCCACTATCGAGGTGAACTTAAGGTCATCCTCATCAACCTGGACCCCATCAACAATATCCAGATCAACAAAGGCGACCGCATCGCCCAACTCGTCATCCAAGAAGTCCCCACGGTCAATCTCGTAGAAGTAGACGAACTAGACAAAACCGACCGAGGCAACGGAGGCTTCGGCTCCAGTGGCGTATCCTAGTCGTTTACGTACTGTCCGCTGACCGGCCCGACCCGCCTATATATCATCATGCTCAAACATTCTCGCTTCGCTGCGAAACTGCGCGTGGGACGATATATAGGCGGGGTCGG
>ENA-OQED01000243-OQED01000243.1-human-gut-metagenome-genome-assembly--contig:-NODE-243-length-22671-cov-1.507496_pt1 | contig 22671 bp, 22 predicted proteins | sample MGYA00242790_ERZ504625 | MGnify/ENA primary metagenome ERZ504625 (study PRJEB26092, sample SAMD00036345) | human gut metagenome | host: Homo sapiens | study: EMG produced TPA metagenomics assembly of...
CTCTCGTTCTTACGAGAAAAATAAAAAAGGAGAAAGTTACTGTAAAACAAATAATGTAATCAAAAAGGAAAAACTTTTATTAAAACGAAAATCACAGATTAACAAACATCCGTAAAAACTATTTGAATCAGACCATATCTGAGATCGTAAATCGAAAGCCAAGATTTATTTGTATTGAAGATCTGAATGTCAGTGGAATGATGAAAAATAGACATTTATCCAAAGCAGTACAGGAACAAGGATTTTTTGGGTTTAGAAAACAGCTTGAATACAAATGCAATGATAAAGGGATCCAGCTTATTGTGGCTGAACGGTTTTATCCATCATCAAAGCTTTGCAGCTGCTGTGGAAACATCAAAAAAGATTTGAAGTTATCTGACAGGGTTTATAGATGTGAATGTGGGAATATGATTGACAGAGATTTCCAGGCATCTATAAATCTCAAGGCCTATGGAGAACGATTTGCAAGCTAACACTGAAACGTTAATGCAAATATGTACGGATACGTTAGTCCGGAATTTACGCCTATGGAGAGTACAAGAACTTGTGAGTAGATAGATATTTATATCATCAAAAGCATACTCGTTGAAGTAGGAATGAAACATAGAAGTTTATAACTTTTTATAAGTTTTCAGTAACGGAGCATTCATATGAAATACGACTTCACTTCCATCATTGACCGACATGGCAGAGATTCCATCGCAGTAGACGGCCTGAAGGGCGATGGTTTCTCTCCTGCCCCGCCGAAGGAGGGCTTCGATGCCATCCCGATGTGGGTAGCAGACATGAACTTTCCTACTGTACCTACCATACAGCAGGCGATCATCGAACGGGCCAGTCACCCGGCCTTCGGTTACTTCGAAGCCCCGCCGGAATATTATAAAGCCATCATCCGCTGGCAGGAAACACGCCACGGTGTCACCGGTCTGAAGCCCAGGCACATTGGCTACGAAAATGGCGTTCTGGGCGGAGTTATCAGTGCACTGAACTGCATCTGCTCCCGCGGTGATAACGTCTTGGTCCACAGCCCGACATACATAGGCTTCACCTCAAGCCTGAAAAACAACGGCTACGAGGCCGTACATTCTCCGCTGGTAAGGGATGAAAACGGCATATGGAGAATGGATTATGCAAACATGGAAAAACAACTCCGTGAAAAGAAGATCCACGCTGCCATTCTCTGCAATCCACACAATCCCTGCGGACGCGTGTGGGAACGCCGGGAGCTGGAAAAAGCCATGGAGCTGTACCGAAAATATGATGTCTATGTCATCTCAGACGAGATCTGGTCTGACCTCATCCTGAATGGCCATAAGCATATCCCCAGCCAGTCCATCAGCGAAGATGCCCGCCAGCGTACAGCGGCCTTCTACGCTCCATCCAAAACCTTTAATCTTGCAGGACTTGTTGGCAGCTATCACATTGTATACAACAGCTGGTGGCGGGATCGTATTTTGAAGGAGTCCAGTCTGAGCCATTATAATATGATGAATGTTCTGTCCATGCACGCTCTGCTTGGCGCTTATCAGCCTGAGGGCTATGAATGGACCGATGAACTCTGCGAAGTACTGAGCGGCAACGTAAACTTTGCCTGTGATTACATTGACCGGCACTTTAAGGGTGTCAACGTTTCCAGACCGGAAGGCACCTACATGCTCTTTGTCGACTGCACCGACTGGTGTGCTGCCCATGGCAAAACAATCGAAGATGTGGAAAAGGCCTGCTGGGATGTCGGCGTTGCCGTCCAGGACGGCAGGATGTTTTTCGGTCCCTGTCACCTAAGAATGAATCTGGCCTCACCCCGTTCCCGCATAGAAGAAGCCTTCCGCCGAATGGATCGGTACGTCTTCAACAGGTAAAAATCCACTCTGCCATTCATTACAATCTATGCTATAATAGAGCTCATAACATCAGCGTTCCATCCTGTCACTTTCCGGAACGCTGTAAACAGGAGGAAATCAATATGGATATTAAAGAGGAAATCCACGCATTATCAGAAGAAATGCTCACAAATCTTGGCAGACTGGTTGCCATTGACTCCCAGCTCGGTACCCCTTCCGAGGGAAAACCATTTGGTGAGGGTCCTGCAAAAGCCCTGGAAGAGGGACTGAAGATTGCCGAAGAACTTGGCTTTAAAACCGTAAACCTGGATAACTACTGCGGTTATGCCGAAATGGGTGAGGGCGATGAGATCGTCGGTATCGCCGGTCATCTGGATATCGTTCCTGTAGGCGGAGACTGGACCTACGATCCGTTCCGCCTTACCCGTGAAGACGATCATGTATACGGCCGCGGGACCACTGATGACAAAGGCCCTATCCTGGAAGCGCTCTATGCCATGAAGCTTCTCCGCGACCACGGCGTGAAGCTGAACAAAAGAGTCCGCCTGATCATGGGCTGCAACGAGGAAACAGGTTCCAAATGTATGGATCACTACAATCAGGTAGCAGAAGAGCTTTCCTGCGGTTTCACACCGGATGCCAGCTTCCCGTGTATCCACGGTGAAAAAGGTCAGCTTGCCATGATCGCCTGCTCAAAAAACACCCGGATCATTTCCATGAACGGTGGTTTTGTATCCAATGCAATGTGTGACACCTGTACAACCATTGTTCCCGATGAGGACGATCTGAAGGAAAAGCTGGAATCCGCACTTTCCCGGACGAAGCTCCAGGAATATAAGGTAACCGAAGAAAATGGTGAGCTCACCATCTACGCCAAAGGTATTCCGGCTCATGCCAGCACTCCCCATCTCGGTGTCAATGCTGCAGGAGTAACCTTTGAATGTCTGGCAAAAGCAGGCTTTGAAGATGACTTTGTGGAATTCTATAACTCCCATATCGGCACTGCATGTGACGGCTCCGGCATTGGTCTGAAATTTGCAGATGAATACGGCGATCTGACGTTATGCAACGGAATCGTAAAAACAGAAAACGGTGTCATTTCCTGTACCATCGATATCCGTGTTCCGGTAACTCTTAATGAGACCGATATCCGCAAAATGTGCCAGGACAGACTGGAAGATAAAAACGGTCGTATTGAGATCATAAAGGTTGTTGCTCCGTTATTCTTCCCAAGAGAATCTCCGCTGGTAAATGCTCTTTACAAAGCTTACACAGATGTGACCGGCGATACCGAACACAAACCAATGGTCATCGGAGGCGGCACTTACGCAAAATCCCTCAAAAACATCATAGCCTTCGGACCTGAAAAAGAGGGAATTGACTACCGTATCCACGGAGCCGATGAATTTATCCTGGTCTCCGGCATGGAAGAAGCAGTACTGATCTATATGGAAGCGATCAAAAATATGCTTGCGATCTGAAATCAGGAGGATAAGAAATCATGAGTACAAAAGCTGAACACGCTACAAAATTACACGAGAATGGCTGTAACTGTGCACAGGCAGTTGCCTGTTCTTTCTGCCAGGAATTTGGCATCGATGAAAACGAGATGTTCCGTATTGCCGAGGGCTTCGGCCTTGGAATGAGTGTTATGGAAATGTGCGGTGCTCTTTCCGGTATGGCTATGATCATCGGACTTTCCAACAGCCGCGGAAATACCGAAGAAGGTTCCGGCTCCAAAGGTGACACTTACAAAAAGCTCCGCACCTATATCCAGAAATTCAAAGAAAAAAACGGTTCCTGTATCTGCCGTGAATTAAAAGGTGTAGAGACAGGCAAAGTTCTCTGCAGCTGCCCGCAGTGTATCACCGATGCGGTTGCTCTTACAGAAGAATATCTTGCGGAAAACAGATAATCTCATAAAATAAAACAGCAGAATTGTATATTCCCTGTAATCCCGGGACATACAGCTCTGCTGTTTTCTGTTTCTATTCGCTTTTCACTGTCAGATCCTTCACCCATCTGTATTTCTTATAATTCAGGTACACAGCTGGGATCTTTGCAACTTCATCCAGACTGATGAGCTTTCTGGTAAAAATGCCGGCGCTCTTTTATTTTTGCCCACGCCTCTTCGTCAAACTTACGGTCTTTCCTGATTTTCTATTTCATCTCGATCTTAAACAGTCTGGCCGCTTTTTCCTGTGGCATCTTCACTACAAGATTTCCATTTTCGATCTTATATCCGCACATCTCTTCCTTCGGATAGATCACGGATACTCTGCGGACCTGCTCTGCATTTTCCAGCGGGATCACTGCTTCTGTTGTTCTCGGTGTCCATACCGAAAGATAGGTATTCTTCTCTGCTTTCACTCCGTAAGCAAGAACTTCAGATTTCAGAGTTCCAAAACCAAGCGGGAAGAACGGCACGCCGTCACGGACTTCCTCACGGATCTCCTTATACAGGGAGATTCCCTCCTTCATACGGTTCATGGAATTTTCGCCCAGCTTCCATACCATACCGCTGATATATGGGCGGAGAAGCATACCATTTACTACATTGTAGATTACATGCTCTTCTTCATCCTCATACGGATATACCCACATACCACCCTGCTCCGGAGTTACCGCACTGGCTACATTGGCAGCGATATTGGCATTGTAGAGATAATCTGTCTGATCACTGGTAGACTGCAGGCTTAAGATCTTCAGCATACCATAATCCATACGCTGTCCGCCGGAACCGCAGTTCTCCACAACAAGCTCCGGATGATCCCGGAAGATTTCCTCATACCACTGGTGAAGACATTCATAATGCTCACGGATGGCATCTGCACAGCTGTCACTGTTCAGATCACTTCCATATCCCATGGTTACGTTATAGTCCACTTTAAAGTACTCTACACCGTAATCATTGATCAGCCTGTCTACTACATCACGGCAATATTTCCGTACCTCCGGATTGCGGAAATCCAGCATATAGCGTTTATTGTCAATGTGGCGTTTTCCATGACGGCAGACAAACCAGTCATCCGGAAGCTTGTTTGCCAGCTCGCAGGCAACTCCCATAACCTCGATTTCCAGCCAGAGTCCCATTTTCAGGCCTTTACAGTGTGCATGATCGCAGACTTCTTTCAGACCATGGGGGAATCTTCCGGATGCTTCTTTCCATTCCCCGACACGGTCCCACCAGAATCCGTCGTCATACCAGCCTGCATCCAGACAGTAATATTCGCATCCGAGCTCTGCTGCCTTGTCAATGATGGAAGCTCCCGCTCCGTTGTAGGGTCTCCCATCAGGCAGTTCATGTAATCATTAAATACCACGTTCAGCTTCTCATCGTCCGTATTCGGTCTGCGTACTTTTCTCCGATATCTGGTCAGTGCCGCTACTGCCGGATTCAGGCCACCTTTTACAACCGCTGCCCCTGCCGGAACGGTTGTAAAGCTTTCTCCCGGTTTCAGATTCTTATACCAGCCATGCTCCTGCTCTGTGGCGCCGCTTAAGGCAAGATACAGATTTCCGCCCTGTGCAGAGCCATATTCTGCCAGCCACTGTCCGGAGCTTTCAATCTGGAAAATATACGTCTCCCCTGTTTCTCTGTCCTCGGCAATTCCCATGGGAAGATACTCACAGGTAGACCAGGTGCCCTTTCCACTGTAACAATAACGGTTCAGGCCATATCCCTGATGATTGAAGCCATCTACGACCATTCCGTTTAAATTCAGCGTTTCTGCATCGTATTTCTGCCACTGTGCCTCACAGCACCAGCTGTTAAACGGCACATAGATATCTGTTTTTTTATAATAAGGCTTCTCGCCCGCCTCTGGAAATTCCCTGATACATAAAAGAAGAAACATAGGTCAGCCCCTGATCCTCGCTTCCCTCGTTGATGATCTCTGTCCAGGTCTGTACTGCCGGCACTCCATCAAACAGGCGCATATGATATACTGCCTTCAGCTTTTCCGGGGGAAATCATTACGATCTCTAGCTCTTTTCCGCCGGCCTGTGCCTTCAGCTCATGGTTCTCATAAACAAAATCCACAGAGGACTGATTGATGTTGTTTTTGTAGGCATGCATGTTTAAGCTTCCTGTGCCGCTTCTGTGGATCTCAACAGCCGGATAACAGATATCATCCTTCGGCTCCATGACTGCTTTTTTTACTTCCTGTGAAGAAAAATCTGCCAGCTCTACCACGCCGTTTTCCCGGATACGAAACTGGATATCCAGGCCATTCTCATGTAATTCGATCATTTTCATGTTTTCATTTTTATAGCTCATAGAAAATACCCTCCGTTTTTCTGATTCTGATCACAGTATAATATCTGTTTTTTTATAAGGTGACAGGTATCATCCCCTGAATGTAAAAATGCAATATATTGTCGTATTTATTTTTGCGTGATATACTGTTTGCTGACAGTAAAGAGTACAGTCAGTCAGACATGTAGGGCGATTTAATCGAATATCTGCATCTGTCCGACTCGCAATTTACAGCTGAAATATTTACATTCCGCTTCGCAGCATACTCAGGAGGTTTTTTCATGCCAGATATTTTCCAGGACTCTTCCCGATATTTCCATATTTCTGCTTTTTATGCTCTCTCCCTGCCTTATTATCATATGGAGCATCACACACATTCCAGCTATGAGATCATGTATATCACCTCCGGTTCCTGCCGGGTTTTCTGCCTGGATGGCACACAGGACACGGAATTCCCACTGAAATCCGGGCAATTTATCTTTATCCGTCCGGATGTACCTCACCGGCTGGAGATTCCGGATGGTTTTCCCTGCTCGATCCTGAATCTGGAATTTTCCCTTACTCCCGAAAAAAGTCCGGTTACTCTGGAGTTTCTCCTGAAAAAGGATCCCGGATTTTCCCGATTCTGGAATTTTACGGAAGCCTCCCAGGGCTTCTGCTCCGGCGCGGATTCCCGCAGCTTCGGATACAGCCTGAAGGATCTGCTCACCTTTTTACAACAAAATTCCGGTCAGATACAAAAGGAAGAATTTCTCTTCTTTCTTCTTTTCAGCCGCATGCTTACAGAGCTTGCATTCTGCGCTCGCTCCAGCCGGAGTACCCAGGGAATCGTCTATCTGAAAAAAGCGCTCCGCTATATTGACGAGCATTATCTGGAAGACATTGATATTCCTGCCATCTCCGCATATGCAGGGATCAACAAATCCTACCTGCAGGCGCTCTTTACAGAAAAAAACGGCTGCACCATCAATACCTATATCAACCGCAAGCGTATGGAACAGGCCTCCTTCTTCTGTGCAACAGTACTCTGCACATTACGGATATTGCCTTTTCTTCCGGATACAACAGCCGGCAGCATTTTGCACATACCTTCGAAAAATTTTATCATATGAGCCCCTCCAGGTACCGAAGCCTTCATACCCGGCCTCTCCGTTCGGATACCCAAAAGAAACGCTATCATATGACTGACGGACTGATGTTGGAAAGCGAACCCTTTCCTCAGGAATAAAACTTACTTCATACACCTACACCTTCAGGCTGATACCTGCGATCCACGTCTGAGCAGCCAAAAAAAAACGGCTAGGTACGAAGCTCTTATCTCTTCGATAACCTGGCCGGCTTTTTATATTTATTGTCAAGCGGATATTCGCAATCCTGCAGAGGACTCACTTGATTCGGTTAAAAATTTTCTATGGAAGCAGATTCTGCATACTCTTCAGGCTGATCGCCAGTGTGGAGGTATTATGCAGAAGTGCGGATGAAGTCGGCTGCAGGATACCTGCAACGCCACAGGCGATAAGACCTGCGTTAAAGGTAATAATAAAACGGTAATTGCGTCTGATACGCTTCATCAGTGCATTGCTGATCTCTTTCAGAACAACAAGCTCCTGAAGATCATCTGCACCTACAGTAATATCTGCGATCTCCCGGGCAATTTCAGCACCATCACTGATGGCGATACCGACATTGGCTGCGGAAAGTGCCGGAGAATCATTGATTCCGTCACCTACCATGATAACCTTTCTTCCGGCTGCCTTTTCTTTTTCGATGAAGTTGGCCTTATCCTCCGGAAGTACCTCGGAATAATATTCGTCCACTCCCACACGTCTGGCAATGGCTGCTGCTGTACGCTCACTGTCCCCTGTCATCATAACGATCTTGGAAATCCCTGCCCCGCGCAGTGCTTCTACAGAAGCTTTCGCCTCCTCACGAAGAGGATCTTCAATACAGATCACGGCTGCAAGGCGTCCGTCAATGGCAAGATACAGGTGGGAATACTCTTCCGGAATATTGTCGAATTTCTCCTTGCCATCCTCCGGGATCAGACATTTCTCATCTTCAAATACAAAGTGATAGCTTCCGATCACGGCCTTATGGTCTTCGATCGTAGTGGAAATTCCATGCGCTACTACATATTCAACCTTTGAATGCATCTCCTCATGGGCCAGATGCTTCTTCCTGGCAGCACTGACAACAGCCTTGGCCATGGAGTGTGGGAAATGCTCTTCCATACATGCGGCGATACGCAGCATCTCCTCCGGATCATTGTTGTCAAAAGGAACCACATCCACAACGGTTGGCTTCGCCTTTGTCAGAGTTCCTGTCTTATCAAATACGATGGTATCTGCCTCAGCCATTGCTTCCAGATATTTACCGCCCTTAACTGTAGCCTTATGGGTACCGGCCTCACGGATTGCAGACAATACAGAGATCGGCATTGCAAGCTTAAGCGCGCAGGAGAAATCCACCATCAGGATCGCAAGGGCCTTGGTGGCATTTCTGGTAAGGAGATATGTAAGTGCTGTTCCTCCAAGAGTATAGGGAACCAGCTTATCTGCCAGATGCTCTGCCTTTCCCTCCAAAGAAGATTTCAGCTTCTCAGACTCCTCGATCATGGTAACGATCTTGTCATAGCGGCTGGAACCACCTACCGTCTTTACGCGGATGGTGATCTCACCTTCCTCCACAACAGTGCCTGCATAGGCAACGCTACCCTCTTTCTTGCATACAGGTACAGACTCACCGGTAAGAGAAGCCTGGTTGACCATAGCCTCTCCATCTGTAACACTTCCGTCAAAAGGAATTACGGTACCCATACGTACAACAACCTCATCTCCCGGCTGGACCTCTCCGGACTCTACCAAGATCTCCTGATCCTCTCTCTTCAGCCATACCCTGCCAACATTCAGGGACATGGTTCTTGCAAGATCACCTACGGATTTCTTATGCGTCCACTCTTCCAAGATCTCTCCGATTCCAAGCAGGAACATGATGGAGCCTGCAGTACCAAAGTCCTGACGTAATACAGACACTCCAATTGCAGTGGCATCCAGGACCGGCACCTCGATCTTACGGTGAAGAAGTGTATCGATTCCCTTCCAGATATATTTCAGGGAAGTAGCTGTTGTATAAATGGCATTCAGCGGATATGGCAGAAAAAGCCTTCTTCCGTAATGGCAGATCACCTTGGAGATCAGCTTCTCCTGATATTCTGCATTCAGTGCTCTCCCTGAGCTCTGCAGCACCTGCGAAGGAACCTCTACATCCTGATAATGAAATTCGCTGATACCACGGATAACCGCAGCTCTGCTGCCCCGATAATTTACAACTGCGTCACAGGTTCTCTCGTATACCTTGGCAGAAGCCACTTCATCAAGATTCTCGAGATAATACAACAGCGTATCTGCCTGCCCGTAGCTCATCCTCTTCTGAGCAAGATGGATACGAAGCCGGCCTCTTGTCTCATGTTTGATATAAAATTTCACGGAAAATCGCCTCTTTACTCAGCTGTCTCTTCTGCTGTTTCTTTGAATGCATCCTCATCTGCAGTTTCCTCTGCTTCTGTCTCAACATCCTCTACAGCCTCTTCAGCTGCTGCTCTTTCCTCATTGATCTCCTTAGCTTCAGCATAAATATCTTCAGCATTCTCCTGAAGATTCGTAGCTATTTTCATGATGCAGTCCTTAGCTCTTAAAACGGCTGCTGTGCATCCTGTGTAAAGCTTCTTCGCATCCTTGCTTGTGAGGATCTTGATTCCTGCTGTACCGAAAAGAACGCCTGCTGCAAAAAGTCCTGATTTCTTGAATTTAAAGTCTGCCATAATAATTTCCTCCTGATATATGATTTTTATTTTTTTCTGATTCCCGGTGAGGATTTTTCATGTCCGCCCCGATATTTTCATTATTATAAAATGTCTGTAAAAAAAAGTCCAGTGTTTTTTGTGTGAATTCAACACAATTCGTTAAATTTTCAGTTATTTTTGCCTAACAGTTAATTTTTACTAATAGTTTAATCTATCTAATTCTTAGTCTGTACAAACCTCTTCTTTCCTATTATATTGTGCCATAGCTTTTCCATACTCACCCGACCTCATGAACAGGCAGCAGCGCCAGGGTACGGATATTCTGTTCACTGATCTCCCCGCAGGCCCGAAGTCCTGCAAGGATCACTTCATTAAGCTTCTGTCCGGACAGATGGCATATCGTATCATCATCCAGTTCTACTGTGCAGACGCCTTTTGTGCTGCATGCCACGCGATACATATTCTTTCGACTGATAGCACCGATGGATTCCAGCGTATTGACCATACGGTATACTGTAGCTACACCGATCTTCGGATCCAGTGCGGAAGCCCTGTAATAGATTTCCTTACAACAGGAGCACTCTCCCTCCAGGATAATGTCCAGAAGAATCTTTCTCTGTCTGGTGATGCGGAGCCCCTTCTCCTTCAGTTTCTCTATAATAAGATCCCTCTGCATCTCTGTATGTCGGTAGCATCCTGTTTTTTTCTCTTCTGTTTCGGCTTCTGCAATATGCATTCTGATCCCTCCTTTATTGAGAAAACTTTTCTTTTATCTAATAAGTTAGTATACTCCAACTTAGGTTAGTTGTAAATAACTCCTTTGAACTTTTTTTTACATATTGAGGATTCTGCCTGAATACCGTATAATGTCTCGTGAACCTGTACATAGGAAACCGTCGTTTTGACAAAATGACGAAAAATCCCCTTTCGTTTTTTCGTCAGAATGACAAGAAACTGCCGGAAACTTTGTAAGATTCAGCTCTAGCCCTTTTCTCTCATTTTCGATATACTGTTAACCAGCAAAGGAAATTACGTAAAACAATATATTAATTTTGGAGGGAAACAACAATGGCAAGTTTATCATTATCTCACATTAATAAAACTTATCCGAACGGCTTCCAGGCAGTTAAAGATTTCAACCTGGAGATCGAAGACAAAGAATTCATCATCTTCGTAGGACCATCCGGATGTGGAAAATCTACAACACTTCGTATGATCGCAGGTCTTGAGGAGATCAGCGGTGGTACACTTAAGATCGGTGACAAAGTCATGAACGATGTTGAGCCTAAGGACCGTGATATCGCAATGGTATTCCAGAACTACGCTCTGTATCCTCATATGACAGTTTATGATAACATGGCATTCGGACTTAAGCTTCGTAAAGTTCCGAAGGACCAGATCGACAAGGCTGTTCGTGAAGCAGCAAGAATCCTTGACCTTGACAAGCTTCTTGATCGTAAACCGAAGGCTCTTTCCGGTGGTCAGAGACAGCGAGTTGCTATGGGACGTGCTATCGTTCGTAATCCTAAGGTATTCCTTATGGATGAGCCTCTTTCCAACCTGGATGCTAAGCTTCGTGTACAGATGCGTATCGAGATCTCCAAGATCCATCAGAGACTTGGTGCTACCATCATCTATGTAACACATGACCAGACAGAGGCTATGACACTTGGTACCAGAATCGTTGTTATGAAAGACGGTGTTGTTCAGCAGGTTGATACACCACAGAACCTGTATCAGAAACCAGGCAACCTCTTCGTTGCAGGATTCATGGGATCTCCGCAGATGAACTTCCTTGATGCTGTTATCTCCGAGAAAGGCGGCAATGTAATTGCTACAATCGGTGGTGAGCATGAGGTTATCGTTCCGGCAGCTAAGGCTAAAGTCCTGAAAGACAAAGGCTATGTTGGAAAGAAAGTTGTTCTTGGTATCCGTCCTGAGGATATTCATGATTCTCAGATGTTCCTTGAGACATCTCCAAGCAAACCAATGAACTCCGTAGTTAAAGTTTACGAGCTTCTTGGTGCTGAAGTATTCCTGTACTTCGATGTTGACGGAACTCAGGTTACAGCACGAGTTGATCCTCGTACAACAGCTAAGACCGGTGATCCGATCAGATTTGCATTCGATATGGAGAAAGCTCACTTCTTCGACAAAGAGACAGAGCTTACTATCACAAACTAATTCTCGTCGAATCATAAAAACAGAATGTAACCCCGGGGGATATGATTTCCCGGGGTTTCTTTTTATTTCACTAGTTTTATTTCACATCAGAAAGGACGCTTTTTATGAAAATACAGCAAACAATTCAAAAATGTCTGGATGACTGGACCCGGATCAGCGGTCTTGATTTCTGTATTCTGGATGAAAATGACCAGATATACATTTCCACAGGGGACCGCCGACTTCCTTCTTCTGAAAAGCTTGCTCAGTTCCGGGAGGATCCTGCCTTATGCATCTCCAACCGCAGCTGCAGTCTGTACAAGCTGAACAACACACCTCAGAGCAATATGCTTCTGATCGTATGGGGCTCCGGAGAGCAGGCTTCTACCATCGGAGAGCTTGCTGTCTGCCAGGTAGAAAGTCTCCTCACCGCCTATACGGAAAAAACAGACAAGAACTCCTTTATGCAGAATCTTCTCCTGGACCGCTATTCCCAGGTAGAAGCTTTTAACAAGGCTGCCCGTCTTCATATCACACCTTCTGCCCGCCGTGCGGTATTTCTTGTGGAAACCAAGCAGCACAAGGACGAAAATGCCCTGGCTACCATCCGCAACATCTTTTCTGCCCGTACACGAGATTTTATCACTGCACTGGATGATTCCGGCATCATCGTAGTACGTGAGCTTCAGAGCACCGAAAGCTACGAAGAGCTGGAGGGTATCGCCTGCATGCTGGTGGATATGCTCAATACAGAGGCCATGACCTCTGCCTGGGTTTCCTACAGCAATGTTGCAGATGATATCATGGAGCTTTCCGATGCCTACAAGGAAGCCCGCACTGCTCTGGAGGTCGGCAAGATCTTTTATGCTGACAAAAACGTTTTCGGTTACAACCGTCTGGGCATCGGACGTCTGATCTATCAGCTTCCCACTCAGGTCTGCAACATGTTTGTAGGCGAGATCTTCGGAGAAGAATCCCTGGAATCTATTGACGACGAAACCCTCAATATCATCCGGACCTTCTTTGAAAATAACCTGAACCTTTCTGAAACCTCCAGACAGCTCTATGTGCACCGGAATACTCTGGTGTACCGTTTTGAAAAGCTACAGAAGCGTTTTGGCCTGGATATCCGTACCTTTGAGGATGCACTGGCCTTCAAGCTTGCCATGATGGTGTCCGATTACATTACCTATTCCGGAAATCATGGAAAATAGATTCTGCTCGTAAAAATCCATCAAAAATGCAGGAACACAAAAAATCCCCGGAAACAGCAGATAATGTCTGTTTCTGGGGGTTCTTTATTTCAGCAGCATCAGATGCTCCGGTGGAAGATACAGATATTCCGGAAGATCTTTATCCGGATCCTCCGTAAAGCTGTTTTTGGGACGCATCCACCATAATCCGGCAGCATTCTCTTCCGCTTTGTTTCGGATCATATACTGATGTTCAAATGTAGTTTCTATGTATTGGTCTACCTGCACTGCCATACAGTTCTCACCCGGCTCTGATTCCGGGCGGATCCAGTGGCCGCGGATCCCTACATGGGTAATATCCATATCTACGTTTTCTTCGGTATGGAGCTTCATTTTCCAGTCCGCCGCATAGATCTCGTGAGGTCCCAGCCTCTCCGCTCTGGAAAAATTCTTACAGCCGGTAAGCTTTGCTGCCTCCAGAAGTCCCGGTCTCTCAAACAGCTGCTTTGTCTCCCCGGTCACAAGGATCCTGCCTTCATGTACAATGGAAAGCTCCTTGCAGAATTTATAGGCCTCATCTCTGCTGTGTGTCACAAGGATCATATCTCCCGGATAGTCCTTGAGGAAATCCTGCATCTCCCGCTGGAGCACATCCTTCAGGTAACCGTCCAGTGCGGAAAACGGCTCATCCAGAAGAATAGCTTCCGGCTCTCCGATCATCATTCTGGCCAGTGCCACTCTCTGCTGCTGTCCGCCGGAAAGCTGTGAGGGCAGGCGCTTCTCCAGCCCCTCCAGATGATATCGCCGGATCAGATCTGCCACTTTTTCTCTGGCGGAGGATTTTTCCCCACGATAACCGCAGCGGATGTTCTGTTCCACTGTCATGGTTGGGAACAGCGCATAATTCTGAAACAGATATCCGATCCGTCGCTTCTGCGGTTTCAAATTGATCCCTTTTTCAGAATCAAACACTGTTTTTCCATTGATGACGATCCTTCCTTTATCCGGTGTTTCGATCCCTGCAATACAGCGTAAGGTCATGCTTTTTCCGCTGCCGGAAGCACCAAGAAGCCCAATGGCTGCCGAACTGCCTTCAAAATCTACCTTCAGGGAAAAATCACGGAAGTTTTTTTCGATATTTACTTTGACTGCCATCAGATCCACCTTCTTGTTTTCATTCCTCTTCCGGATACGATATTGATCAGCGCTACGATCACAAAGGAGATCAGCACGATCACAACGACCCAGAATCCTGCAGTTCCGTAATTTCCGGCTGCTGTCTCTGATGCAATGGCAACAGAAACTGTTCTGGTTTTTCCAAGGATATTTCCGGCAAGCATGGAGGTTGCGCCATATTCTCCGATGGCACGTGCAAATGCCAGCACTGTTCCGGATGCGATCCCCGGTCCTGCCGCCGGCATGACTACCCGCCAGAATATCCGGCTGTCGCTCATCCCCAGAGTCTGACCTGCATGGATAAGATTTATATCCACCTGTTCAAAAGCAGCCCGTGCATTGCGGTACATCAGCGGAAATGCGATCACTGCCGCTGCGACCACACAGCCCTTCCAGGTCTGCACGATCTTAATATCAAAATTATCCAGAAGAAAGCTTCCGAAGGGCCTTTTCAGACTGAAGATCAGTAGCAGAAAAAATCCAGCCACTGTAGGAGGAAGTACCAGCGGAAGAGTAAGGATCCCGTCCAGTACTGCTCTGGCTCCCGGCTTCAGCTTCATGATCTTCCGGGCGCAAAATATTCCCAGAAAAAAAAGCGATCACTGTGGCTGCCAGACCTGTTTTTAAGGAAATCCACAGAGGACTCCAGTTTATTTCTCTCAAAAATTCTGTCATATTTCATTCCTGTGCCGGCATTTACTGTGTTTCAATATTTACTGCCTGCCGGTTTTCTACATCATACTCATTTGGATGTGCTGTCTGCGGAAGCTGTGCTGTCCTCAGCCTCCGTGTTGTCTGCAGAAGCTTCTGTGGCATCCTCGGAATCCTCATCCTCATATGCTGTAAATCCATAGCCCTCAAATACCTTGATCGCTGCATCAGACTCTACATAATCAAGAAAAGCCTCTGCTGCCCTGGTATCGTCTTCCGATGCTTCCTTGTCCTCGATAAGTCCCACAGGATAAAGAACCGGCGTCTTAAGGCTGTCTGCCGGCGCCTCTGCGATGATATCTACTTTATCAGTAACAGACGCAGCATCTGTCGCATATACAACACCAACCTCATTGCTTCCTTCACTGACTGCTGCAAGTACATCCGTTACATTCTTGCACTCGTTGATCTCCATTTTGTTTACATCGTCCATGATCCCAAGATTGTTAAAGATCTCACGGGCGTACTGTCCCACCGGAACATCCTCTCCTGCAAGCGCCATATTTTCAGCGTCTGTGATATTCTCGAATCCTGTTACCTTTGTCTCTCCGTCCTTTGGTCTGATCAGAACGACTTTGTTCTCAAGAAGATCCTTAACGGTGTCTTCCTTTGTCAGTTTTTCCTCTGTGAGGGCATCCATCTGTTTATCTGCTGCTGAAAAGAAAAGATCACAGCGTGCACCTTCCTCGATCTGTGTCTGCAGTGTACCTGAGCTGTCTGCACTGTAATAGATCGTTACATTCGGATAAAGCTCATTGAAATCCTTCTGGATCTCCTCCATGGAATTGCTGAGGCTGGCAGCAATAAATGCATAAACCTCTCCCTTCAGGTTCTCATCACCTTTCACTTCTGTGTCCGCCGCAAAAACAGTTCCGGTCATAAGGCTGTTGTTAAAATTCCCGCGGTAAGGGCTGCTAAGATTTTTTTCTTCATCTTTTGTTTCTCTCCTTTTCCGTTTCGTTCAGTTTTGTTTAGTTTTGAATGGTTTTGTTTAATTTTACCGAAAGGAAAGTTTCTTGTCAAGCTATAAGGCATTGCTGTTTTTCTCTACAAGTGCTATCATAAATACATAGTTGACAAGCCAGGCGGATGTTCACGATCCGCTTCGTTTCTTATCATGAGTGGCTTACAGCACTCCTGATACAGACAAATCCCACACAAGGTTCATTGCTCTGCACAACGGAAGCAGAGAATTTGCCTGATCCGGTTCATTCAATATTCAAGAAAAGGAGAATTACTTATGAAACTCAGTGCACGTAATCAGTTAAAAGGAAAAATCATCAACATCAACCAGGGAGCTGTAAATTCCATCGTTTCCATCGATATCGGTGGTGGAAATATCATCACTGCTACCATCTCCTGTGCGGCGGTGGAAGAACTTGGACTGAAAGTAGGCTCTGATGCTTACGCAGTTATTAAGGCAACCAATGTTATGGTAGGTATCGATGAATAAAGTCTACACAGCACAGGAAGTTGCAGATAAACTAAAGATCAAAAAATCCACAGTATATGACCTGATCAAACGCGGAGAGCTTTCCTCCTCCAAAGTCGGCAAACAGCTGCGGGTCAGCGAGGAACAGCTGTCTCAGTATCTTAAGGGTTCGGAATGTTCTGCGTCTTCTGCTCAGTCTTATGATCACCAGCCGGAGAGCTCTCTTTTGAAAAGGGATTATCTTCTGCATTCCAGTGGACTGATCATCAGCGGACAATGTTCTCCGGCTCTGGATCTTCTCCTGAATCAGCTTCCCACACACCCGGACAATCTGCCGGTTCTGCAGTCTCACATGAACACCTACAACGGACTGTATTCTCTCTATTTTGAAAAAGTCCACATTGCCTGTGCATCCGCCTCACCGGAAGATATCCATAGCCTTATACCCGGTATCCCACTGACTGTGATCTCTCTGTGTCAATATCCTGTCGGCTTCTATGTAAAAAAAGAAAATCCCAAGAATATCCGGGGATTTTCTGATCTTACACGGGCAGATATTATTTTTGTGAACCGCGAAAAAGGAAGCAGCCGTCGTATCCTTCTTGACCGTACACTTCTGTCTTCCGAAATTTCACCGGATTCCATATCCGGATATCGAAATGAGCTTGTTACCGATCACTCCACGGCTGCTGCAGTGGCTGGCGGACAGGCAGACATAGCTCTTGGCGAGGCCTGTGTAGCGAGAAGCTTTCCGGAGCTGGATTTTCTTCCTGTTTGCCAGGAATCACTCTTCCTGGTTATGCAGACCAAAAATCTGAGCACCCCCGGCTTTCAGGCCGTAGCGGAAACCATTGCATCCGAACCTTTCCGCCGGTTTTTAGCTCTTCAAACCGGATACGATACTACTGACACCGGAAATATCCGGCATATTTAGGGCTAAGAAAAACGCTTATGTAAAAAATTCTTCCGCAACCATTTCTTTGATAATACAAAATCAGCCAGCACGTCAATGATCACTCCTTATTTTTGCCCAATTAAGGAAGTTTCTTGATCCTATGACTGCTGACTGATCTTTATTTATTCAAATATTGATATACTCTTGAAGAAATCGAACGGATTCCGTACAGTAAATGATCTTCGGAAGCGCCTTCTGAAAATATACATAATACATAATTTGTTTTCTTTCCATAGACGATTGCCATATCATGCTGAACTGAGCTTGTCTCACCAGTTTTGTTCGCGCATACTATACCTGTCGGAAGACCTGATGGAATTTTGTATCGTTTCGTCTGATGCAGTAAAAGATTTAGCATTTCTCTGGAATACTGTTGAGAAACACACTGACCTCGATAGATTTTTTCTAAGAGTCTCCCACAATCTTTTGCAGATGCCGTGTTACGCCAGCCATCACTGCTCCAGGCAGAAGAAGATGGATGCAGGGAACTGTGACAACCGGTATTTTTGTAACCGTTCTTTCGAAGATACTGGTTCACTACAGCCGTTCCTCCTACAAAGCTTCCGCCTCCCTGACGCCTTACCAGTTCATTATAACATTCATTATCACTGACGGTGATCATATCCCACAGCAAGCTGTACACACCGGAGCTGTATTGCATTTTTCCCTGACGGATCTGATCATAGACCGACGCCATCACAAATGCCTTGATCGTACTTGCCGGATACATTTCCCGATCATTTATGTTTACAACATTTCCTGTTTTCAGATCTTTTATATAAACAGACCAGTTTCCACCGTAGGCAGAAACAAAGCTCTCCAATTCCGATTTAAATGCACTTAGAGCATACTCTGATCTTGTACTTTTTCTTCCCTGCCAGTCCACATACTGACCATCCGGTGTTTTCATATTTTTCGCAATGGTTCCGTTCGATTTCAGGTAATAACCATCTTTCCACCGGTTCACCAGCATTTTTCCATTTTGGTCTACATAATATTGCTGGCCCTCACAGGTTACCCACCCTGCCTTCTGTACCATTCTCCCATTATCATTGCCAAAATAATAGATTCCGTTAAACTTTTTTCCCTGAACTGTTTTGTTCACTTTATGAAAAGACGGACGCATGCAGATTCTTCCGGTTCCATAGAAATAATAATAACCACTTTTAAAATTACGCCCACCGAATCTTCTCTGTCTTATATAGCGTACTGTTCCACGATCAGCCAGTTTTCCGTACGCTTCCACATAATAAATGCCTGCGATAATTTTTTTTGCCCCGTACCTTCTGTTCAGCTACGTTTACAAAGCCACGCTCTCCCTTTGAAATTCTTCCATTGGAGTCTGTGATGTGGTATTTATCAAAGCGGACACCAGAAACTGTCTTTTTATCAAAATAATACACGGATTGTTTTCTCAAAAGTTTTCCGTTTTTATCAAACATATAAAATCCTGTTTTTAAAAACTCTGTCTTTGGAATTGACAAATAACGTAATCCGGTAAGTTTTCGCTTCTTAGAATCTTTCAAATACCAGTTCCCGCCAGATTTCTGAAGATAATTTCCACTGTTATCCCAAAATCGTACCGTTCTTTCAGCAGCCTCGACCTTTATCTCTGTACTTCTGATACCAATAATTCCTCCAAAAACCACTATTAATATCAACCAATATATACAAACTGTTTTTTTTGCTTTCATACTTTAACAAGACCTGCCACAGACAATGACAGGTCTTTCTCCTTTATCTTTATTATCCTATTTTCATGCAGATGTTCTGGATCAGGCGGTTGTATCCGCTTACCTTTTTCAGCCATTCCAGCGCTATGGACACTGCCAGTGAAGCCAGCAGAAGCGTCAGTGTATTGGTCAGAAAATATCCACTCACATACACAAAAGAAGATTTTCTTATAAATGTATGTATCAGAAATATATTCATGGAATGTTTTCCGAGGAACAATAAAATCTGTCGCACTCCCGGAATAACATTAATAAATTCGCAGCAAAATGCCATAAATACAATTGGATACACACCCCAGTGGATCTCACTGTATACCGTCAGCGGCAAAGTTCTGTACGCTTTATACAAAATAAACACCGCAAGAAGCTCCAGAAGAAATTTGAAAACATGCTTCATTCCAGCATTCCATATCTTAAACCATCGGTTAAACAGATCATACTTGGCTACACACATTCCCATGAGAAATACCGGTAAAAATGCATAAATACCCGTAATTCCCATAACCTCCAGGGAAATTATCCGTGGAAATGCCGCAACAGCCACAAGAATAAATACCAGATATTCTTCCTTTATCATAAACAGTGGCACACAGATGATAAAAATGATCGCCGCACTCATATACCACCAGGTTCCGTTCAGAGTCGAAGTTCCGAAAAGTTTCGCCAGACCAAAAAAATCCAGCACCATTGCGCTAACACCTTTGGCAATATTTCCGTTTCCGAAATATCTGGCCACGGCATAGCGTTATAAAGCTGTGAGCTCACAACAGAAAGCCCCCCATATAATCCAGAACCCTCCCATTGTTTTTATCAGTCTTTTGGCTGTCCACTTGCCAGGTGTAGAATTATTTTTTCTGTAACTGAGATACAGTCCGTATCCGGAAATAAATGCATAGATCGGTACACAGATCTTAAATGTTCTGCACAGATACATGATCCGATCTGCTGAAAACGGAGTGAAAACAACATTCAGCCCCTCAAATCTGTCTTGACTCAGATACATATGATGGAACAGCATTATAACAATGGCAATGCCCTTCATCGCCTGAGAATTATATTTATCAAACTTTATTGCCTGCTTTCCTTCCAAAATCCAACCTCCATATTACCGATTCTCGATGATTCTCTCATAAACTCGTTTGGAACAGTTACGGTCATTAAATGCAAAGGTCTCATCCATTCGTTTCCGATATTCCTCTTTCATCTGACAGCCGTCTGCCATATATTCGATGATCCGGTCCACAGTTCCGTCCAGTGTATGCTCCACCTCTCCGAAGCCATCTCTCTCATAGTCAAAGTATCCCTCTGTGTAAGAATGCGCGCCACTGAAAAAGCTGTCTCTGTCAAACTGGGAGTATACGATGGGTTTTCTCAAATATGCAAAATCAAAGGCAACCGAAGAATAGTCCGTGATCATCAGATCTGTCTGGGCAAAAATGTCCTTGTAGGAATAAGACGAATCCATAAATTTTACCCGTGGATCATGACGGAACATATGCAGACCGTCAATGGTATTTGGGTGAGGCATGAAGCAGATGGTATATCCGTACTTCTCTGCCGCTCCCAGAAGTCTTTCGTTGTTGAGAAGATCATCATAAAAATGGAAATATTCGCTTTCCTGAAATTCTTTTCCAAGCTGCCATACCCCTCTGGCATCGGTTCCTGAGGAAAGGCTTTTGCGCCAGGTAGGCATCACCGTCACATACTTACGCTCATCATGGACCAGACGGTCATAACGCGGCATTCCCGTAAGCCAGATATTTTTTCCGGATAAAAATAGTCATAGGTAAAGGCAGAATCATATTCCGGCTTTGTGCTGACGATAAATCCGAAAAGATTACGGTTGTATTTGTTCAGCCACTTGGACTGGTTGTCTTTGGTCACACCATGCTGTAAAAATACCAGCTTTTTGTCATAGATGATATCGCGGTACAGATACTCCAGCTTTCCAAAAGGATTGATCACCGGTTTGTTAGCCTGGGAGGACAGTGAAAATTCATTCAGCAGGAACAGAAGCTTATGCTTCCAGGAGAAAGGCTCCACAACCTTTCCAAGCTTCTTCATTTCCACATAATCCTGTGTATCCTTGTTGACTACAAAGTACGGCTCCACCGTAGGGTCCGGATTGGCGCAGAGATAGCGGAACATCACTTCGCCGTTATCATCTCCGCGTGTTGTACGATCGGAGATCAGCCAGATCTGCTTTTTTCTGCTTCGCCTTCTGCATCTCGTAGAGCTTACGCACGAGAACTGCCTTTTTTCCGGCCTTTCCCTGAGAAAATATTGCTTTGGTGCGTTTTTTCTTCAGCTGTTTCTCCCTGCTCTGACTGTATGGCTCTACCGTTACTTCATACTGATGGCCCAGAACCTTTGCATCTTCCTGATCCTCTCCACGGATCATCCGGACTTTTTCGTTAAGATACAGAAGCTTATCCTCTATATGCAGGAAAAGCGGCAGCTTCTTTGTAAATGGCACATATTTTCCGTAGGAAATATTGTACATTTTATTTATATGTCCATCTGTGCCTGTGCCCCAGCTGATAAACTCCCGGATCTCGGAAAGCGGAATGTCCACGATATACAGCTTCTCAACGGCACTTTCTTCTCTGCACCAGCCGGTTCTTTCCAGTGTATATTTCCATCTGGCTTCATAGGTGTTGCCACCAGTCATCATATATGCACGGTTTGTCCTGCTCACAGGCTCCACAATGGAAAATTCACAGTGCAGCTGGTCTTTTTCCGGCTGGAATATCTTGACACGGAGATTGTCATATATGGGATTCAGGATCGTGTCTGCCTGATCCGGAAATTTTTGCATATATCCGGATAATATTTCCGGAGAAGATATACTTTGTTTGCCCTGCTGATATGCTGATTGGACATCACGATCTCCGGAAACTCCATCTGCTTCAGGAAGCTTTCGATACCTTCCTCATATCTGCACTTTTTCTCTTCATCAAGCTTCTCGTTATCAAATATGATATCAGCTATTTTTGCGCTGTAATACAGCAGCACATAATCTGCATTTTTTTCATGAACAGGATTTTCTTTTATTCTGCAGTCTGCGATCTTTCGGAAAAATTCCTGATAAAATACCTCCAGCTGGTCCGGATCCTGCAGCATATTCTTCCAGTCCTCCACCATGAGATGGTCCGCAAGGATCTGCACATAGATATCTTCCCCTGAAGCCACTCCCAGACTCCGGCAGCTTACAACGGACTGATATACCATGGTCATCACATCCAGATACCAGATCTCCGGACGGATCTCGGATACCCATTTCACCTGATCTGCGGCAAATGTGTAAGCGGTATACAGCTGATGCAGAAGATATACATTGTTATCCAGCGTTGTTTTTTCGGTGAAACGGTTACAGTAATTATTATGCTCCCGCACATAGATATTTC
>ENA-OQED01000244-OQED01000244.1-human-gut-metagenome-genome-assembly--contig:-NODE-244-length-22633-cov-1.137563_pt1 | contig 22633 bp, 20 predicted proteins | sample MGYA00242790_ERZ504625 | MGnify/ENA primary metagenome ERZ504625 (study PRJEB26092, sample SAMD00036345) | human gut metagenome | host: Homo sapiens | study: EMG produced TPA metagenomics assembly of...
CTGCGGGAAGGAACCGATCGTTGTGGCCGGAAACTCCGGCAGGCCAAATTCCGCTTTCTGCAGTTTCTGCCGCTCGCTCCGCTTCGGCAGACGTACGGCATCCTGTTCGGTGATGCGGGACAGGCGCTCACGCACCCCGTCATTTTCACAGTCTCTCTTCTCCGCAAAAAGTCTGTGATTGTTCTGATAACTCTCCGCTTTTGTATAGTCCGCAAGGTCTGCTAAAACTCCAAGTTCCTGCAGCTCCGTCAGCTTTTCCTCCGCAAAAGCAAAATAAGCGCTGCATTCCTTTGGAAGCTTTGTTTCATGCTTCAGCGTGTAAGGCACATGAAGCAGAGAACAGGAAGTGGAAAGTACGACAGAAATGTTCTTTTCCTGCAGGCCTTTCACCGTCTGCAGTGTTTTCTCGTAATGATTCTTCCAAATATTCTTTCCATTGACAAGTCCCGCAAACAGGATTTTGTCAGCCGGAAAGCCGTACGCTTCGATCAGGCGCACCGTCTCTTTTCCCTCCAGAAAATCAAGGCCGATTCCGTCGAAATCCATTGCTGTGAGATCCTGGTAAACATCCCTTACATCACCGAAATATGTCTGCACCAGAACACGGCAGTTTCCTTTTTCCTGCAGAACCGCGTCATAAAGGCGGTGGAACAACTCCACATCCTGCGCATCCATATCGCGGACAAGGGCCGGCTCATCAAACTGTACCCAGGCAATCTGCTGTTTCTGACACTCCTTCAGCAGTTCCTGATAGGCTGCTGTGAGATCCCCGATGAAATCCTCCGCTTTCTTTTCTCCGGTGAATCTGCAAAGCTTCAGCATCGTGTAGGCTCCAATCACAACCGGTTTTGTCGCAATGCCAAGCTCTTTTGCCTCCGCATACTCATCAAAAAGCTTGGACGCGGAAAGATGGATGACGGTGTCATCTTCTGCTTCCGGTACAATATAATGGTAGTTGGTGTTGAACCATTTTTTCATTGCCAGTGCTTTTACATCACCGGATGTACCCTGATATCCTCTTGCCATGCAAAGTAGGTATCCAGTGCGGATAACTGCAGCTCCTGATACCGTTTTGGAACGATTCCAAGCAGTACGGCCGTATCGAGTACCAGATCGTAATGTGAAAAATCGTTGCTGGAAATAAACGTAATTCCGGCCTCTTTCTGTGTCATCCAATGTGCTTTCCGCAGATCTTTTGCTGTCTGCAGCAGCTCCTCCGCTTTGATCTCGTTCCGAAAATATTTTTCAGAAGCAAATTTTAATTCCCGCAGGGTACCGATTCTCGGAAACCCAATCACTGATGTCTGCATAGCCTTCTCCTCTTCCTGTTCGTTTTCATCCAAAGTGTTTGTTGTCCTTTCGACAAACTGTATTATACGCGACAGTTTCCGATTTGAAAAATACTGAAAAAAACAGGTTGTCCATAGTTTCAAGTTATGGACAGCCTGTTCTTTGTTTACTCCAGATATTTTTTTAAACATTCCAGGTACGCAACGCCAATGCTGCTGCGTCTTCCTTTTTTTATGTGTGATGTAGCCGATCCGCATTTCGCTCTCATCGGCGAGCGGAACGGCGATAATGTCCTTTCCATTCAGGTTTTCGTCGATCACGCCGCTGCACACGGTATATCCGTTCAGGCCGATCAGAAGGTTGAACAGCGTGGCACGGTCGCGCACGCGGATGTTTTTCTTCCGCTCCGATGCCGAAAAGATTTCCTCAGAAAAGTAGAACGAATTGTGCTCACCCTGCTCAAACGAGAGGTACGGATATTCTTCGAGTTCTTCGTTGGTGATCACCGTCTGCTGTGCCAGCGGATGATTTCTGCTGATGAAAACGTGCGGCCTTGCGACAAACAGAAGATGAAATTCCAGTTCCTGCGCTTTTAAAAGCTTCGTCAGCACCTTTTCGTTAAAATCGTTTAAAAACAGAATCCCAATCTCGCTGCGCATCCGCGCCACATCCTCGATGATCTCGTACGTCTGTGTCTCCCGGAGGCTGAAATCGTACTCCTTCTGTCCATATTTCTGGATCAGATCTACAAACGCATTGACAGCAAAGGAGTAATGCTGCGTCGACACGCAAAACTGTTTCTTTCCGCCGTCTTTTCCCTTGTACTTATCCTCCAGGATCGCCGCCTGCTCAAGCACCTGACGCGCGTAGCCAAGAAAATCATCTCCCTCCTTCGAGAGGGTAATTCCCTTGTTTGTCCGGTTGAAAATCACAAGGTTCATCTCTTTTTCAAGTTCATGAATCGCATTTGTAAGGCTCGGCTGGGAAATGTACAGCCGGTTTGCCGCCTCTGTGATGGTTCCCATCTCCGCTACGGTTACCACATATCGTAACTGCTGCAGTGTCAAGCAGTTACTTCCATTCCGGGAGAATCGACGTTCCGATCGTGCCCTCCGGCATTTTTACGCCGAAGTTCTCTGCAACGGATGCGCCGATCACAGCGAAGGTGTCCTTCGTCTCCTGAGGCCGCTCTCCTTCATAGACGGTGAGTACGCAAGGAGCGGCACCTGTTCTCTGGTGTGGTCCGTTCCAGTATAAGTCGGGTCGTTGCCGTGGTCTGCCGTGATCAGGAGCAGATCGTCGTCTTTTAACTGCTCCAGCAGCTTTCCAAGGTTCACATCGAATTTTTCAATCTCTTTTCCGTAGCCTTCCGGGTTTCTTCTGTGTCCCCAGAGTGCATCAAAATCGACGAGGTTGACAAAGCACAGTCCGGTAAAATCTTTTCCTGCCGTCTCAATCGTCTGCTCCATGCCGTGGACGCTGCTCTTGGATTTCAGACTCTCCGTGATGCCCTCGCCGCAGAAAATATCGTTGATTTTTCCGATGCTGATGACATCATATCCTGCCTCCTGCATCGCGTTGAGCACGGTTTTTCCCGTCGGTTTGACAGCGTAGTCGTGACGGTTTGCGGTGCGGACGAACTCTCCTTTTTTCTTTCCGACGTACGGTCTTGCAATGACACGGCCGACTTTCCACTCGTCTTTCATGGTCAGCTCACGGGCAATCTCGCAGTAATGATACAGCGTCTCCAGTCCCATCGTCTCCTCGTTGCCGCAGATCTGCAGTACGGAATCCGCCGAGGTATAGACAATCAGTTCTCCGTTTTCGATCTCGCGCTCTGCCAGCTCATCGAGGATCTCCGTTCCGCTCGCCGCCTTATTGCCGATGATCTTTCTGCCGGTTCGTTTTTCCAGCTCGTCGATCAGTTCTTTCGGAAATCCGTGGTCGGTGAACGTAACGAACGGCTTTGTCGTGTAAATTCCCATCATCTCCCAGTGGCCGGTCATGGTGTCTTTTCCGTTGCTCGCCTCGTTCAGTCTTCTGGCGTAACCCTTTGCCTCATCCTCTGTCACACCGCAGAGATTTCCCATGCCGAGGCGGCGCAGGTTCGGGATTTCAAGGCCTCCCTGACTCTCCCAGATGTGGCCGAAGGTATTGACACCGACATCCCCAAACTTCTCCGAATCCGCCATCGCCCCGATTCCGAGAGAATCCAGGACGATCAGAAAAATACGGTTATATTTTCTCATACTCTTTACTCCTTTCTTTTTAACTCAGCTCAAACATTCCATGATAGAGCTGATAATATTTTCCTTTCTGTGCCAGAAGTGCGTCGTGATCGCCGCGCTCTACGATATTTCCCTGCTCCAGCACCATGATCGCATTGGCGTTTCGCACGGTGCTTAAGCGGTGGGCGATGACAAATACGGTTCTGCCCTCCATGAGCTGGTCCATTCCTTTTTCGATCAGCGCCTCGGTTCTGGTGTCAACGGAGGATGTTGCCTCGTCAAGAATCAGCACCGGCGGATCCGCAACGGCCGCGCGCGCAATCGCAAGAAGCTGTCTCTGGCCTTGTGAGAGATTGGCTCCATCGGATGTCAGCATCGTGTTGTAGCCATCCGGCAGACGGCGGATGAAGGAATCCGCATTTGCAATTTTTGCCGCGCGTTCAATTTCTTCCTGTGTGGCATCCAGCTTTCCGAAACGGATATTTTCTGCCACAGTTCCCGTAAACAGATGCGTATCCTGCAGCACAATGCCGAGGGAATGACGCAGCGCGTCTTTCTTGATGTCCTTTACATCGGTGCCGTCATAGACGACCGCTCCGCCCTGCACATCATAGAAACGGTTGATCAGGTTGGTGATCGTCGTTTTTCCGGCGCCTGTAGAACCGACAAAGGCGATTTTCTGGCCCGGCTTTGCATACAGACTGATATTTTTTTAAAATCATACGATCCGGCGTATAGCCGAAATCGACATTTTCAAAGCGGACATCGCCTTTTAACTCCGTCATTGTTCCGTCCTGGCGTTTCCATGCCCAACGTCCTGTTGTTTCCCGGCAAACGACAAGTTTGCCGTTCTCCTCTTTTACGTTGACCAGCTCTACCTTTCCTTCATCAATTTCCGGCTCCAGGCTCATCACGTCAAAAACACGCTCCGCACCGGCAAGGGCAGAAAGAAGGAAGTTGCTCTGCTGCGTAAACTGATTAATCGGAAGCGCTGCCTGACGCACGAAGACAAGATAACTTGCCAGGCTTCCGATATCGGCTTTTCCGTGCAGGGCGAGAAGACCGCCGAGCACTGCCACGATTGCATAGTTGATATACGAAATGCTGACAACGACCGGAACCATCGTCGCCGCATACCCCTGCGCACCGGTTCCCGCTTTCCGAAGTTCTTCATTCTTTTTGCAGAATTCTGTAAAGCTTTCCTCCTCGTGGTGGAATACCTTGACAACTTTCTGTCCGCTGATCAGCTCCTCAATGTATCCGTTCAGTTCTCCGAGACTGTTTTGCTGTTTTGTATAATATCCTTTACTTCGTTTTCCGCTGAATTTGATATACCAGAACATAATGCCATAGCACACCGTTACAATCAGGGAGAGCCGCCAGTTCAGGATATACAGCAAGGTCAATGTTCCCACAATCTGGATAAAGCTCTGAATGACCATCGCAAAGCTGTTGTTCAGGGCATCCGCCATCGTGTCGATATCGTTCGTAAAAAGACTCATGATATCGCCGTGACGTCTGCTGTCGAAGAATTGCAGCGGCAGTGTCTGAACATGCTCGAACAGATCACGGCGGATGTCATAAACGACCTGCTGTGCCGCCTTTACCATTGTCTGCGTGTAGCCATATGCCGCAAGTGCGCCGCAACCGAAAATGAGTGCCGTGATCAGCACGCCGCGCAGCAGTGTATGCACATCTCCGTCTGCCAGTCCGTTGACGACCGGACGGATCATATACGTTCCCAGGAGATTAGCTCCCGCGCTGATGGTAACGAGTACCGCTACAACCGCCAGCATTTTTTTTGTGCCGTCCCAGATAAGACAGAAATACGCGCAACGTATGTTTTAAGTTCTTTGGTTTCTTTCCGCTATAGCTCTCGCTGCCATTTTCGTCTCCTCCCTTCATCTGCGATGCGTAAATTCCTGGTAAATCGGATCGTCCGCCAGCAGTTCCGCGTGTGTACCGATCCGGTGAATCTTTCCATCATCGAGAATGATGATCTGATCCGTATTCATAACGGATGTTACTCTCTGTGCGATGATAATCTTTGTAACATCCTTCCGCGCCGCCAGCGCTTCCCGAATCTTTTTCTCCGTCGCTGTATCGACAGCACTCGTGGAATCATCAAAAATCAGAATTTTCGCCTTTCCGATCAGTGCACGTGCGATGCAGAGGCGCTGCTTCTGGCCGCCGGAAAGGTTACTTGCGCCCTGTTCAAGTACGGTATCAAGTCCATCCGGCATGCGGTTTAAGAATTCATCTGCACACGCCGCCTGGCATGCTTCCCAGATCTCCTCATCGGATGCATCCGCATTGCCCCATTTCAGATTGTCACGTACAGTTCCGGAGAACAGCACATTTTTCTGCAGGATAATATTGACCGCATTGCGGAGAGCAGCAAGATCATACTCCCGCACATCCCTTCCGCCGACACGGACGGTGCCGCAACTGGTGTCGTACAGACGCGGAATGAGCTGCACCAGCGTCGTTTTCGAAGAGCCTGTTCCGCCGAGGATTCCAACCGTCTGGCCGGCTTTTATCTTCAGCGTAACATCCAGAAGTGCGTACTCTTTTGCTTCTTCTTTGTACTTAAACGATACGTTGTCAAACTCCACGCTGCCCTCCGGAACTTCTGTTGCACCGTTTTCCGGTGAGGTGAGAACGACCTTTTCATCGAGCACCTCAACAATCCGGTGCGCACTTGCCATGGAGCGTGTCAGAAGCAGAAATACATTCGCGATCATCATCATGGAGTTCATGACCTGCATGACATAGCTCAGGAAACCGGTCAGATTTCCGACGGCAAGCTGTTTTTTCAGGATCATATTTCCACCGAACCACAGGATCAGCACGATTGCCGTATACATAACACTCTGAAAGGCAGGCAGATTCAGCACAGCGTAGTGAAATGTCTGTTCACTTTCCGCAGTCAGATCTGTGTTAACCTCGTTGAATTTATTCTCCTCATACTCATCCCGTACAAACGCTTTGACGGCACGGATCGCAGTCAATCCTTCCTGAATGACATTGTTCAGGCGGTCTACCACCGACTGCAGTCTGGTATACATCGGAGCGACTTTTCGTACGATCAGGGAAAGAATAAAGCCGAGAAGCGGTGTACACACAAGAAAAACGAACGCCAGCCGCGGATTCATATAAAATGAGAGACCGATTCCCATAATCAGAAGAGAAGGTCCCCTGGTGATCGGGCGGAACCCGGCGCTCACCATGTTCTGGATAACTGTGACATCTGTTGTCATGCGGGTGATCAGAGACGACACCGCAAAGTGGTCGAGGTTTGAGAATGCATACCGCTGCATTTTCTCATACTCCGCCTTCCGGATCTCGGCTCCCCAGCCGTACGTTGCGCGCGCCGCAAAGTGCGCGTATAAAATTCCGGTCACAAGCGCAAAAAGCGCACAGATTCCCATCTGAATTCCCTTGCGATAAATATAAGAGAGATCGCCGTTCGCAATACCAATGTCGATCAGATTGGAAATCAGGATCGGAATAAAAAGTTCAAAACACGTTTCTACCAATACCAGCACCGCTCCGAAAATCATGTCCCGTTTGTAAGGGCCTGCATACGAGAGCAGACGCTTCATATCATTCATCTTCTGTCATATCCTCCTTCAGCTGTTTTTCGGAGTTCATTTTACCATACCCCGACGCAGTTTTCAACGCGCCGGGGTATCCTGTTTGCTGTTCTTTTTTATAATATTACAGTTCACTGGTTCCCAGCGAACTGTAACACTCGCATCCCGCATTTAAAGTTTTGCTTCGCAAAAGGAGGGCTGCTCACGCCTGAATCACTTTCTTACGCAGCGAAACACCAAGTGTTTCACTGCTGTGTGAACAGTAACTTTACAGTTTCACTGTCCGCGTCGCCAATTTTTTCTGAAACCGCACATCGTGGTCAACGACCAGCATCGTCGGGCTGGCGCTCAGGAGAAGCTGTTCAATCTGCATGCGTGAGAACACGTCGATGTAGTTGAGCGGCTCATCCCAGATATAAAGGTGCGCCGGCGTGATAAAACTTGCGGCGATCAGTACCTTCTTTTTCTGCCCTCAGAAAAGCTTTCCATCGGTTTTTCAAACTGTGTTCTCTCGAAATCAAGCTTTCGAAGCAGTGTCAGAAGGAGGCTGTAGTCCAGCTTTTCCGTTCTGCAGTATTCGGAAAGTGTGCCGGATAAAAATCCGGTGTCCTGGCTGATATACGAAATAGTAAGGCCAGCTCCCACAGTCAAAAGGCCGCTTCGGGTTTCTATTTCCCTGTGATCTTGCATTCTGTTTCCCGTCTCCTCCGCCAGGTTTCGGATCAGATGCAGAAGCGTTGATTTTCCGCATCCATTCTTTCCGTGCAGAAACACGCGCTCGCCGCGGAGCAGTTCAAAGTTCAGATTCCGGATCACATTGCCGCCACCCGGATAACCGGCACACAAATTTCTGGCAAAGATAAGACGTTCTTTCGGATAGATGAGCGGCTGCACATGAAGTTTTTCTGTCTGCTCAATGTCCTGCAGCAAGCCCTCTTTTTCTTCGATCTCCCGTTCCATCCGCTTTTCATACTGTGCGATGCGGCTCTGCATTTTCTTCGTCTTGGCACCGATAAAGGCTCTTGTGCTTATGCAGCGGTCATGTTCTTTGATCGGGTCAAAACCGATTTCGTGTTTTCATTTTTCTCCGCCCAACGGCTGCTTCGGTCTGCCGCGTGCCGCAGAGATGCGATCTCCTGCAGATGTTTTTCGTTCTCCGCCAGCGCAAACTGATCTTTCCGCCGTTTATTTTCCCACCACGAAGTGAAATTGCCGCTCTGTACTTCGATCGAGCCGCGGTTTAAAACAAGAACATGGTCAATGCACGCGTCCAGAAGATCGCGGTCATGTGAGACCAGAATAAAGCCTTTCTTTTTCTTTAAGTATTCCCGCACACACGCTCTGGCATCCTGGTCGAGGTGGTTCGTCGGCTCATCGATCAGAAGAAAATCATTTTCTCCAGAAAACAGAACAGCGAGCAACACTTTTGTCTGTTCTCCAAAGCTTAAAGTTCCAAACGGGCGGTACAGCAATGCGGCATCTGCCTGCAGATCTTCCATTTCGATCAGCACCCGCCACAGTTCGCACGATGGCTTCAGCTCATCAAAAAATTCTGCCGCTGTCTGCTTCTTCTGTGTTTCCGTCACATGATATGGGAAATAGTCAAACACCGTCGATGTGGAAATCTTTCCTTGATACGGGTATTTTCCCATCAGAAGATTTAAAAATGTCGTCTTTCCCTTTCCATTCCGCCCAATAAAACCGAGTTTCCAGTTGGTATCAACGGAGAAAGATATCTCTTCAAAAACCGGCTCAAAACTGCCCTCATATTCAAATGTAAGATTCGTTACCTGGATTTCTGCCATAAAAAATTCCCCCTTTGCATTGATGTTCCTGTTCTGTCGATGCAAAAAGAGGATGTTCTGTCCGCGCAGCGCGATAAGTAAAAAGACACTGTTCTCTTTTTTTCGCCCAGGCACCCTAAAAAGCCCCCTTTTACCGGGATTCTTTTTGAAATGCAGGCATCAAAAAAGAGAGGGGCCGATGAGAACATAACCCACTTTTGGCGACAGAAAATATAACAGCACAGATCTGCAGACGCAATCTGCTGTTTTCAGAACATCGTTTTTCTTTCAAATGTCTGTTTTCATGTCTTCAAAAGTTAGTTATTTCTCATCCTTTCACCTCTCTCTGTCAATTCTGTTCTTACCCTATCATACTTCTTGTTTTTCCGCAAGCCTTTTTTTACAGATTACGCGCGGATAACTGTCAAAGCGGATATTTGCAATCCACTTCGCTACTTGCCTGATTCGGTTAAACGTTTTCCGCTTGCCCTGTTTGAATTTCATTTTGATAACCAGAAGCACGCCCAGCACAATGCGTTTCCATATACTTTTTTTCTTTTTCATCTTCTCTCTTCTCATGCCATCTCCTTCGTGACTGCAAAAACAAGGCCCCGACGCCCTGTATCACTACAGACCGCCGGGGCCTTGTTACGTTTGAACACAAATCATGCTATTGCATGAAAATCCTGATTCGGACAGATTCTGCTTAAATTAAGCGTTCTTCTGAGCGATAGCTGCCTGAGCTGCTGCCAGACGGGCGATCGGCACACGGAACGGTGAGCAGGAAACATAGTCCAGACCCAGTTTGTTGCAGAACTCTACGGAGCTCGGATCTCCACCGTGCTCACCGCAGATACCTACGTGCAGAGAAGAGTTAACCGGTCTTCCAAGATCGATAGCCATCTTCATCAGCTTGCCAACGCCGTCCTGATCGAGTTTTGCGAATGGATCGTTCTCGAAGATCTTAGCGTCATAGTAAGCGTTCAGGAATTTACCAGCATCGTCACGGGAGAATCCGTAAGTCATCTGAGTAAGGTCGTTGGTTCCAAAGCAGAAGAAGTCTGCCTCTTTTGCGATCTCATCTGCAGTCAGAGCTGCTCTCGGGATCTCGATCATGGTACCAACTTCGTATTCAAGGTCGCTGCCTGCAGCTGCGATTTCAGCGTCAGCGGTCTCTACTACGAATTTCTTAACGTATTTCAGCTCTTTGATATCGCCAACAAGCGGGATCATGATTTCCGGTTTAACATTCCAATCCGGATGAGCTTTCTTCACGTTGATGGCTGCGCGGATTACTGCGCTTGTCTGCATCTTAGCGATTTCCGGATAAGTTACAGCAAGACGGCATCCACGATGACCCATCATCGGGTTGAACTCATGCAGACCAGCGATGATTGCTTTGATCTGCTCAACAGATTTGCCCTGTGCGTCAGCCAGTTTCTTGATGTCCTCTTCCTCAGTCGGAACGAACTCATGAAGCGGCGGATCCAGGAAACGGATGGTAACCGGGTTGCCTTCCAGAGCTTCATACAGCTTCTCGAAGTCTCCCTGCTGCTCCGGAAGGATCTTAGCAAGTGCTGCTTCTCTCTCTTCTACGGTTTCAGCGCAGATCATCTCACGGAATGCATCGATTCTGTTGCCTTCGAAGCATATGCTCTGTACGGCAAAGACCAATACCTTCTGCGCCAAGCTCACGAGCTTTTTTAGCGTCTGCCGGAGTATCAGCGTTTGTACGAACTTTCATGGTTCTGTATTTATCTGCCCAGCCCATGATTCTTCCGAACTCGCCAGCGATGGTAGCGTCTACGGTCGGGATCAGTCCGTCATAGATGCATCCTGTAGAACCATCCAGAGAGATGCAGTCTCCCTCGTGGAACTCTTTGCCAGCCAGTGTGAATTTCTTGTTTGCCTCGTCCATTACGATATCACCGCAACCGGATACACAGCAGGTTCCCATACCACGGGCAACTACGGCTGCGTGGGAAGTCATACCACCACGAACTGTCAGGATACCCTGAGCAGATTTCATACCTGTGATATCCTCTGGGGATGTCTCAAGACGAACCAGAACAACTTTTTCTCCTCTTTCAGCCCATTCAACAGCGTCATCAGCTGTGAAGACGATTTTACCGCAAGCAGCTCCCGGAGATGCTCCCAGTGCTTTTGCCATTGGAGTAGCCTCTTTCAGTGCTTTTGCATCGAACTGCGGATGAAGCAGAGAGTCAAGGTTACGAGGATCGATCATTGCAACTGCCTCTTCCTCTGTTCTCATTCCCTCATCTACAAGGTCGCAGGCGATTTTCAGAGCAGCTTTTGCTGTTCTCTTACCGTTACGTGTCTGCAGCATGTACAGTTTACCGTGCTCTACAGTGAACTCCATGTCCTGCATATCTCTGTAGTGTGTTTCCAGAGTTTTGCAAACTTCTTTGAACTGTTTGAAAGCTTCCGGGAATTTCTCTTCCATCTCGGAAATGTGCATAGGTGTACGAACACCGGCAACTACGTCCTCGCCCTGTGCGTTGGTAAGGAACTCACCGAACAGTCCGTTTTCTCCTGTAGCAGGGTCACGGGTGAAGGCAACACCTGTACCACAGTCATCTCCCATGTTTCCGAATGCCATCATCTGTACGTTAACAGCGGTACCCCAGGAATACGGGATGTCGTTGTCACGACGATAAACGTTTGCTCTCGGGTTGTCCCAGGAACGGAATACGGCTTTAACAGCCTCCATCAGCTGTACCTTAGGATCGGTCGGGAAATCCTCACCGATTTTAGCTTTGTACTCAGCTTTGAACTGCTCAGCCAGTTTTTTGAGGTCATCTGCGTCAAGATCTACGTCCTGTTTTACGCCTTTCTCCTCTTTCATCTTGTCGATCAGCTCTTCGAAGTATTTTTTACCAACTTCCATAACTACGTCAGAGAACATCTGAATGAATCTTCTGTAGCAGTCCCAAGCCCAACGTGGGTTGCCGGAAGCCTGTGACAGAGTTTCAACAACCTCTTCGTTCAGACCAAGGTTCAGGATGGTATCCATCATACCTGGCATGGAAGCTCTTGCTCCGGAACGTACAGAAACGAGCAGCGGATTCTTAGCGTCTCCGAATTTCTTTCCTGTGATTCCTTCCATTTTATCGATTGCTTCCATGATCTGACCCATGATCTCGTCGTTGATCTGTCTGCCATCCTCATAGTACTGTGTACAAGCCTCGGTTGTTACCGTGAATCCCTGTGGTACAGGAAGTCCCAGGTTTGTCATCTCAGCCAGGTTTGCGCCTTTTCCACCGAGAAGGTTACGCATGTCTCATTACCTTCAGTGAACATGTAAACCCATTTTGCCATTGTTACTTTTCCTCCTACTTGTAATTTTGATAGGTTATAGTAAAGTATTTCCAGATTGCCCTGGATGATACGTTCACCCTATACTGATTGCACCGAAAATAAAGATATCCTCGGGGCGCACACATTTATTTTACCATAAGAATATCTTTAGTCAATAAAAATATGGCAAATTTTCGGTATTTTTTTAATTTCTGGTTCTGCGTCCCTCTTGTGTCCTATTATATCAGCTTTTGGTTACTTTTTACAGGTTTTTTTGTAATTTTCGCGTAAAAAAAGAAGTATCGCACAATTTTTTTTTCATTTTACGATACTTCTTCTTCTATTTTCCCCGGTAAATTTTCGGAATTGTTCGATTTTATGCTTTCAGAATTACGGTTTTGATTACGAAATACAGCAGCACAATCACACCGAGTACGATACGGTACCAGCCGAAGGCTTTGAAATCGTGCTTCTTGATGTACTGCATCAGAAATTTGATGGCAAAAATCGATACCGCAAATGCCACCAGCATGCCGACGATCATGATCGCCACCTCAACACCGGTAAAGGCAAAGCCGTGTTTTACCAGTTTTAAAAGGCTCGCGCCAAACATAACCGGAACGGCAAGGAAAAACGTGTACTCCGATGCCAGCTCTCTCGAGCATCCCAGCAGGATACCGCCGATGATGGTTGCTCCCGAACGGGAAGTTCCCGGTACGATGGAAAGGAGCTGGAAAACACCGATATACAGCGCATTTTTCCAGGTAATCTCTTTGATTTTTGTTGCAGACAGTGTTCTCGTCTTGTTGTAATTCTCAATGATGATGAAGAGGACACCATAGATGATCAGCATCAGTGCTACGATCACGTAATTCATCAGATGGGCCTCGATCCAGTCGTTGAATGCCAGTCCGATCACGGCTGCCGGCAGACACGATACGACAATCTTGAACCACATGATAATTTTGTCCAGATAACAGTAATTGTCTACAAAGTTCTGAATCCCTGCAAAGACCTTGTTGTCGCTTGGATTGGCAAAATAGCTCTTGCTTTTCGCTTTGCTTTTGCCATGAAACGGCCAGAGATCCCAGAAATAGATGACGACAACCGCAAGGATTGCACCGAGCTGGATGACAACTTCAAAAACATTCTTGAAATCAGCTGTCACATTCAGCTTAATAAACTCATCTACCAGAATCATGTGGCCGGTGCTGCTGATCGGAAGCCACTCGGTAATGCCCTCTACGATACCCAGCAGGATAACCTTTAACCACTCAATGATGTTCATACGATATGTACCTTTCTCTTTTTGAATTGGATGCCCTTTTCTGGCATTCTATTAAAAATCTATCATACTTATGCCAAAAACACAAGCGCGTCACGTTTTCTTTTTTGTAAAATCCATAACCCACATTCGGCCAAAAAAGCTCTCTGCCGCTTTGTTTCTGCAGCAGAGAGCTTTTCTTTGCTTTATGCTTCTATCATGCTTATCTCTTGTCGATCGTTGCGATATCGATCAGGGTCAGCTTCTTCACATCTGTATTTTCCAGACTGGTTACGAGTGCGGTTGCGGTATCCAGAGAGGTCAGTACGTTGACACCTGTCTCGATCGCGTTCCGGCGGATGACGAATCCGTCTTTGGAGTGCTCAACACCCTGGGACGGAGTATCGATGACGAGGTCGATCTTGTGGCCGAGGATCAGGTCCATCAGGTTCGGGGACGGCTGCTCGATCTTGTTGGTGCGGATCGCATTGACGCCGTTCTCGTTCAGGGCTTTCGCGGTATTTCTCGTCGCATAGATCTTGTAGCCGAGAGCCTGGAATCTCTGTGCGATCGGAACGATATCCTCTTTATCCTCATCCTTTACGGTGATGATCATGTTTTTGTATTTCGGCAGGTTGATTCCGGCGCCGAGGAATGCTTTGTAAAGAGCCTCATTGAAGGTCTTTGCAATACCAAGGCACTCACCGGTGGATTTCATCTCCGGTCCAAGGGCGATATCTGCGCCGCGGATCTTCTCGAAGGAGAATACCGGCATCTTGATGGCAATGTAATCTGCCTCTCTCTGCAGACCCGGCTCGTAGCCAAGCTCGCGGATCGTGTGGCCAAGGATGACTTTCGTTGCCAGCGGCACGATCGGGATTCCGGTTACCTTGCTGATGTACGGCACGGTACGAGAAGAACGCGGGTTGACCTCGATGACGTAAACATCCTCACCGCATACGATGAACTGGATGTTGATCATACCGATGACATGCAGGGATCTTGCCAGACGTTTCGTATACTCTACGATGGTGTCTTTTGCATGCTGGCTGATGCTCTGTGCCGGATAAACGGAGATACTGTCTCCGGAGTGAACGCCGGCGCGCTCGATGTGCTCCATGATACCAGGAATCAGGATATCGGTGCCGTCGCAGACTGCATCAACCTCGATCTCCTTGCCCTGCAGATATTTATCAACCAGGATCGGATGCTCCTGTGCGATCCGGTTGATGATGCCGATAAATTCATCGACGTCCTCATCGCTGATGGCGATCTGCATACCCTGTCCTCCAAGGACGTAGGACGGGCGGACGAGTACCGGATAGCCGAGCTCGTTGGCTGCTTTTTTCGCCTCTTCTGCAGTGAATACGGTGTGTCCCTTCGGACGCGGGATTTCACACTGCTCCAGGATCTCATCGAACAGCTCACGGTCCTCTGCGGCATCTACGTTCTCTGCAGATGTTCCAAGGATCGGCACACCCATTTTCAGGAGTGCTTCGGTCAGCTTAATCGCAGTCTGGCCGCCGAACTGTACAACGGCTCCGTCCGGATGCTCGATGTTGACGATATTTTCTACATCTTCCGGTGTCAGCGGCTCGAAATACAGTTTATCTGCGATATCGAAGTCGGTGCTGACGGTCTCCGGGTTGTTGTTGATGATGATGGTCTCATAGCCCTCTTTCTTGAATGCCCAGGTACAATGTACGGAGCAGAAGTCAAACTCGATACCCTGTCCGATACGGATCGGGCCGGAACCAAGGACGAGGACTTTCTTTCTGTCGTTTGTCTCGACAGCTTCGTTTTCGCCGCCGTATACGGAATAGTAATACGGTGTGGTTGCTGCGAACTCAGCGGCACAGGTATCTACCATCTTGTAAGCTGCGGTGATATCATACTGTTTTCTTAACGCTTTTACTTCTTCTTCGGTCTTTCCTGCCAGTTTTGCCACCAGGTAATCCGGGAACTCAAGGCGTTTTGCTTCGCGCAGCAGATCCTCATCCAGCTCTTTGGCCTGTAATGCCTGCTCCATCTCAACGAGGATAGCCAGCTTATCGATGAACCATACATCGATTTTGGTGATCTCGTGGATCTCGTCGTAGGAGATGCCCTGACGGATCGCCTCTGCGATTCTCCAGATTCTCATATCGTCTACGATGTGAAGCTCTTCGATCAGCTCGTCTTTGGACAAGTGGCTGAAGTCATAGGACATCAGGGAATCTACGTGCTGTTCCAGGGAACGGATGGCTTTCATCAGCGCGCCCTCGAAGTTGTTGCAGATACTCATAACCTCACCGGTTGCCTTCATCTGTGTGGTCAGGGTACGTTTTGCACTGATAAACTTATCGAACGGCAGACGCGGGATTTTTACAACACAGTAATCCAGCATCGGCTCGAAGCTTGCGTAGGTTTTTCCGGTAATGGCGTTCGGGATCTCATCCAGAGTGTAGCCAAGTGCGATCTTTGCAGCAACCTTTGCAATCGGATAACCGGTCGCTTTGGAAGCCAGTGCGGAAGAACGGCTGACACGCGGATTTACCTCGATAACACAGTACTCGAAGCTGTCCGGATTCAACGCATACTGTACGTTGCATCCGCCGGTGATGCCAAGCTCGGTGATGATGTTGAGTGCAGAAGTACGCAGCATCTGATACTCTTTATCTCCCAGGGTCTGGGATGGTGCTACGACAATACTGTCTCCGGTGTGAACGCCGACCGGGTCGATGTTCTCCATGTTGCAGACGGTGATGCAGTTTCCTACGCTGTCCCGCATTACCTCGTACTCGATCTCTTTCCATCCGGCGATACATCTTTCAACGAGTACTTCGCCGACACGGGAAAGACGGAGTCCGTTCGAGAGGATCTCGATCAGCTCTTCTTCGTTGTAAGCGATACCGCCGCCGCTTCCGCCGAGGGTGTAAGCCGGACGCAGTACAACCGGATAACCGATCTTGTTGGTGAAATCGATACCAGCCTGTACATCATGGACAACCAGGGATGCCGCTACCGGCTCGCCGATTTTTTCCATGGTATCTTTGAATTCCTGACGGTCCTCTGCTTTTTTGATGGTCTGTGCTGTGGTACCGATCAGGCGTACGTTGTTTTCTTTTAAGAAGCCTTTTTCTTCGAGTTCCATCGCAAGGTTCAGTCCTGCCTGGCCTCCCAGAGTCGGAAGAACGCTGTCCGGTTTTTCCTTCTGGATGAGCTGCTCTACCACTTCTACGGTCAGCGGCTCGATGTAAACGCGGTCTGCGATATCTTTATCGGTCATGATGGTTGCCGGGTTGGAGTTCAGAAGAACAACTTCCATTCCCTCTTCTTTCAGGGAACGGCACGCCTGTGTTCCTGCGTAGTCGAACTCTGCTGCCTGTCCGATGACGATCGGACCGGAACCGATAACCAGAACTTTTTTAATATTCGGATTCTTTGGCATTATTTGTTACCTCCCATCATCTCAAGGAATCGATCAAACAGGTATCCGGAATCCTGCGGGCCAGGGCATGCCTCCGGATGGAACTGTACGGTAAAGATGTTTTTGCCGACGTATTTGAGTCCCTCGTTGGTGCCGTCGTTGACGTTCACAAAGGCCGGAACTGCCACATTCGGATCCAGGGTATCGGTATCTACGACGTAGCCGTGGTTCTGGGAAGAAATGTAAACTCTTCCGGTTGCCAGATCCTTGACCGGGTGGTTTCCGCCGCGGTGGCCGTATTTCATCTTGTGGGTATCTGCGCCGGTAGCCAGTGCCATCAGCTGATGTCCAAGGCAGATTGCAAAGATCGGTACATTGGAATCGTACAGTTTTTTAATCTCTTTGATAATGGATACGCACTCTTTCGGATCTCCAGGGCCGTTGGACAGCATGATGCCGTCCGGATTTGCGGTGAGGATCTCTTCTGCTGTAGTAAGCGCCGGATAAATGGTCACTTCGCATCCGCGCTCATTTAAGGAACGTGCGATGTTGTTCTTTGCGCCAAGATCCAGAAGTGCAACTTTAAAGCCTTCTCCTTTTAAAACTGATTTTTCAGAGCAGGTTACCTTTTCTACAACTTTTCCGGTATTATACGCTTTTAATTTTGGAATAATTTCATCGAGGTGATAATTTTCGTTGGTCGTGATCATACCGTTCATGGTACCTTTTTCACGAAGAATTTTGGTGAGAGCACGAGTATCGATTCCGGCGATTCCGGGAATATCGAACTTTTTCAGGAAATTCTGAATGGTGTCCTGGCAACGGAAGTTGCTGGGGAGACGGGATAATTCTCTTACAATATAGCCATCCGGCCAGGGTCTTAAGGACTCCTGATCATCATAACAAATTCCATAGTTTCCAATAAGAGGATACGTCATACATACTGCCTGTCCCGCATAGGATGGGTCAGTCAGCACTTCGAGATATCCAGTCATGGATGTATTAAATACGATTTCACTGATCACTTCTTTTTGTGAACCAATGCTGGTTCCGGTAAAGACATGCCCGTCTTCTAAGATTAGAAAAGCTTTCATCATTCCACCGTTTTCCTTTCTTTTTCGTTCGGTTTTGAGTTTGTATGAAATATGCATCTCATACTTTAATCTTTCAGATTCTATCACAACCAGGGAAACATTTCAACTATTTTTGTCGAATTACGGAAATTTCTTTTCTGGAATACTTTTGAAGTGTGTATTGGGCATAAAATGTCCTGTCGGAATTATTTTCTTTTCTGGAAAAATAAAAATACCCTGACGGAAAGTTTTCACACTTCCCATCAGGGCAATCCGAATTGGTCCACCGGACCAATTCTTGATACGCAAAGCGAAAAAATAATGCAGGAGATGGGACTTGAACCCACACGATCTTGCGACCACAGGCACCTGAAGCCTGCGCGTCTGCCAATTCCGCCACTCCTGCATTTCTTGTCTTGCGGCTCTCATGTGCCGTTCAACAAAACATATCATTACCAGATGATTCCGAATCTGTCAACAGCTTTTTTCAAATTTTTTCAAAAAATTTCAAATTTTCTTTTTTGCCCCGAAAAGCCCGCCATCCGCAGGCTTTTCGGGAGATCCTGCATCACCTGGACTCCCGGCAGGAAATTGCCGTCAGCAGCGCAAGTCCGAAGAAAATACAGAAATCAGAAACATTGAACACAAGTCTGCGGAACTTCTCCGGTCCAAACCGGAAGCTGACATAGTCGGTCACGTAACCTCTCTTATGCCGGTCATACCAGTTCGACATGCCGCCGCCAATCGTAAGCGCAAGCCCAAGCTTCTTCGCCTTACACTTACGTCTGCCCGCCAGCGCTCCGAGACGCGCCCACAGTCCGGACAGCAAAAAGAAGGTGAGAATTTCCACCTTCTTCGTGCTGTCCGCGAAGCCGCCGCCCGCTACGCCGCGGTTATGACATTTCCGCAGGCAATATGTCCTTTGCAGACCGGGATCTGCTCATTTTCCTTTAACTCCTCTTCTGCCTTCTTTTTCAGGCATCCGTCTGCAAGGAAAACCGCTCCCGGCAGCAGGGTCCAGATCATTCCTCTTCCGGTACCTCTGCTTCTTTTTCAGGCTCTTCTTCCGGCGCTGCTGCTTCGGTTTCTTCTGCTTTTTCTTCCGGTTCTACGTGTACAAACTCGGCATCCTCCGGCTCTTCTTCCTTCTCCGGCATAGCAGCACCGCAGCGCATGCAGAAAGCTGCATCTTTCGGAACACTTGCGCCGCAGGCCGGGCATACGATGCGGCCTCTCTTGTTTGCCACGTCTTCCCTGCAGTCTGCAATCTCTTTTTCCAGATCGGTGATATCTTTGCAGATGCCGGCAAGATTCTCGTCGAATGCTTCGCCGTTCAGATAGCGGTTGTAGATGATCTGTCCGATATCCTGGTAATTCTTCTCAATCTGATCCTCAAGCGCATGCTGACGGGTGCGGATCTTCTGAATTTCTACGAATTCATCTGTTTTCTTTCCCACAGTATCCACTGTTTTTTTCAGTGTTTTACTTAAATTTCCAAAAAAATCCTCTGCCATAGTTAAAACCCTCTCTTTCTTATCTCTTATTTCAAGAAAACGCCAGTTTCACGTCTGCTCCGCTGTGTTTTCCAGTTACCTTATTTCTGCTCTAACTTTGGAACTTCCTGACCGCGCAGGAGAATCGTCGGCCCGCCGGTCTTTTCAATATAGTCTTTTGTGATGATAACCTCTCCGATGCTGCTGTCCTTTGGAATCTCATACATGATATCCAGCATGAAATCCTCGATGATCGAACGGAGTGCTCTCGCACCGGTATCTTTTTCCAGCGCTTTTCTTGCAATAGAGCGAAGTGCATCATCATCAAATTCCAGTTTCACCTCGTCGAGTTCGAGCAGTCTCTTATACTGCTTCAGGATCGCATTTTTCGGTTCTTTTAAGATCTCGACCAGCATATCCTCATTGAGACTCTCCAGCGTAAATACGATCGGCAGACGGCCAAGGAACTCCGGCACCATACCGAAAGTCCGAAGGTCTTCTAAGGTCACCTGTGACAGCAGGTTCTTATCCCCATCATACTTGTCCTTCAGATCCGCCTGGAAGCCAATGGAAGCTGTCTTGTTCAGACGCTCCTTGATGATGTCCGTCAGATCCGGGAAGGCACCGCCGCAGATAAAGAGAATGTTTCTGGTATTGACGGTCTCGAGCGGAACCATCGCATTTTTGCTGTTGGCTCCCACCGGAACTTCGATGTCGCTGCCCTCGAGGAGCTTCAGCATTCCCTGCTGTACGGCTTCTCCGCTGACGTCTCTCTGGTTTGTATTTTTCTTTTTCGCAATCTTGTCGATCTCGTCAATGAAGATGATACCGTGCTCCGCGCGCTCCACATCGTTGTCTGCGGCCGCTAAAAGCTTAGATACCACGCTTTCAATATCATCACCGATATAACCCGCTTCGGTAAGGGATGTGGCGTCCGTGATGGCAAGCGGCACATCTAAGAGGCGTGCCAGTGTCTGCACCAGATACGTTTTTCCGGAACCGGTCGGTCCGATCATCAGCATGTTGGATTTTTCGATCTCGATATTTCCGTCCTGCGGTGCAAAGACACGTTTGTAATGGTTGTAAACGGCAACCGACATGACTTTCTTTGCACGGTCCTGGCCGATAACGTATTCGTCAAGCATCGCCTTGATCCGGTGCGGCGGCGGAATGTCCTTGATGGAAAATTCTTTTGTTTTCTTCTTTTCTTCTTTTTTCTTTACCGCTGCCGGTTCGGGATCTGGTTGGAAAGCCCGGAGAGATCGAGCATGCCGATATTCGGCATGTTGTTCATATTATTCATCATCTCATTGATCTGGCCCGGGTTCTGGTTCATGGTATCAAAGCTCTTCTGCATGCAGTCCGGGCAGATATTGATGTTTCCCGGAAGGTAATCATCTTTCCGGCTTTGCTCTCCGGTCTGCGGCACATGAAGCAGACTTTTTCATAGGTATCTTCTGTATGATGGTCAGAGCTTTTTGTTTCCGCCTTAGTTTCGTCCGCGGTACCGTCCACTCTGTCTTTCTCTTCTGACATGATTTTTCAAATTCCTTTCTGTAATAGATCGCTTGGTCTAGCTTGATTATAGCCCAAAAGCCATAGGGTCACAAGTAAAAACTTTCTTAAAAATTACCAACTTTTTTAAGAATTTTACAAATTCAAAAAATTATATCAAAAAATGCAAAAAAAAGGCGGACAGCCAGGCGTTCATATTCCTGTGCTGTCCGTCTTTTTTCTCTTAGGAAATAGTTATTTCGAGTTTTTATCTGTTGCCAAACGGATTCTGAATACCCTGGTCATTCTGATCGGAGCTTCCGGTTCCATCGTTTGTGGTTCCGTTGCTGCTTCCGCTCGTCTGCGGCATATCTGCTGCAGAGCCAAGGGTCAGCGTCAGTGTTACTTCTTTGTACTCACCGTTGTCCGCACGCTGTACGGTGACATCTACGGTCTCGCCTGCCGCATAATAGGTCAGTGTCTCTTTTAAGCCTTTGGCGTTCGAGATGCTTCTTCCATCAAACGTGGTGATAACATCGCCTTTCTTGAAGCCCGCATCGGCTGCCGGGCTGCCGTCCACAACGCTCATGATGCAGACACCGGTCGGAATACCGTAGTTCTGGGAAACATCTGCGCTGACATCCGCCATGTTGATTCCGATATAAGCGGCCTTATCATCGCTGACTTTGTATCTTGTTGTCAGGTTCATCAGGTTCTGCAGAATCGGCTCCGCTTTCGAAATCGGGATCGCAAAGCCCATGCCCTCGACCTGTGTGGAGCTGTATTTTGCTTCGTTAATGCCGATCAGCTCACCGTTCATGTTCAGAAGGGCGCCGCCGCTGTTTCCAGGGTTGATGGCTGCATCGGTCTGGATCAGTCCCTCAGAAGTAATCGTCTCGCCGGTACTCTCATCCTGACTGGAGATCGTACGGTCTTTTGCACTGATATATCCGCTCGTCAGGGACTGGCCGGTTCCCAGTGCATTTCCGATTGCCACAACCTGATCACCGACCTCAAGGTCATCGGAATTTCCCATCACGGCAATTTTGATCTGGCTCTTTGTCTCGTCCTTGATGTCGGAAAGTTTTACTGCAACAACAGCAAGGTCATTGTCCGCATCGGTACCTTTGATCTGGCCTTCTACCGTCTCATCGTCGATAAAGCTGACGGAAAGAGACGTCGCACCGCTGACAACGTGGTTGTTTGTCGCAATCAGGAGCTCATCGTCGTTCTGTCCGACAATAACTCCGGTTCCGCTTGCAGGAACTTCCTGGCTTGTGGTTCCGAAGAATGTCTCAACTTCTTCCACCGTTGTCGTAGAAATTGCTACCAGAGACGGCATCGCACTCGATGCAACATCTTTCACGGACATCTCGCCGGTTGCTTTTACGGTATCGGAGGTATCACTGCTGTCTGCTGCCGTTGTTGTGGTGGTCGTCGGAATTGTAACTTCCTGCTTCTGCTCTGTTGCTGTACCGATCACTTTCGTACCGACTGCTGCAGTCCCAATGAAAACACCGCCTGCCACGAGTCCGAAGCACGCTGCCATGGCAAGTGTCATGCCCCATTTTTTTGCGGCTGACATTGGTTTTTTCGCTTTCTTTTTGTGATCCTGCGGCTGCGGAACGGCAGAAAACTGTGGTTTTTCCTGCTTCGGAGCACTCTGTGTCTGTGACTGGTACTG
>ENA-OQED01000245-OQED01000245.1-human-gut-metagenome-genome-assembly--contig:-NODE-245-length-22607-cov-1.378870_pt1 | contig 22607 bp, 25 predicted proteins | sample MGYA00242790_ERZ504625 | MGnify/ENA primary metagenome ERZ504625 (study PRJEB26092, sample SAMD00036345) | human gut metagenome | host: Homo sapiens | study: EMG produced TPA metagenomics assembly of...
TGTCGATTGCATAAGTATACACCTCGAATGTATATTATGCAAGTTTTTTTGAATTTCTGAAAAAAAGCTTGCATAATCCTGTCGTATGATGTATATTTTAGTCATTGACGATGCACCGCGCATATAGGTGCACGAGAAATCCAAGGAGGATCTTACATTATGAAAGAAAAAGTTGTACTTGCCTATTCCGGCGGACTTGATACTACTGCCATTATTCCGTGGCTGAAAGAGACCTTTGACTACGAAGTAATCTGCTGCTGCATCGACTGCGGCCAGGGAAACGAGCTGGTTGGCCTCGATGAGAGAGCAAAACTTTCCGGCGCTTCCAAATTATATATCGAAAACGTTATCGACGAGTTCAGTGAAGACTTCATCATGCCATGCGTAAAAGCAGGCGCTGTTTATGAGAACAAATACCTGCTCGGTACTTCCATGGCACGTCCGGTTATCGCAAAGAAACTCGTTGAGATCGCAAGAAAAGAAGGTGCTGTTGCCATCTGCCACGGCGCTACCGGTAAAGGAAATGACCAGATCCGTTTCGAGCTCGGCATCAAAGCCCTTGCTCCGGATATCAAAGTAATCGCTCCTTGGAGAATGACCGATGTATGGACCATGCAGTCCCGTGAAGACGAGCTGGCTTACTGTAAAGCACACGGCATCGACCTTCCGTTTGATGCAAACCACAGCTACAGCCGTGACCGTAACCTGTGGCACATCAGCCATGAGGGACTTGAGCTTGAGGATCCGTCCAACGAGCCGAACTACGACGATCTTCTCGTACTGACCACTCCTCCGGAAAAAGCTCCGGACGAAGGCGAGTACGTAACCATGACCTTTGAGGCCGGCGTTCCGAAGACCTTAAACGGAAAAGAAATGAAAGTTTCTGAAATCATCACCGAGCTGAACAAGCTGGGCGGAAAACACGGCATCGGTATTGTTGATATCGTTGAGAACCGTGTTGTCGGCATGAAATCCCGCGGTGTTTATGAGACTCCTGGCGGAACCATCCTGATGGCTGCACATGAGCAGTTAGAGGAGCTGATTCTCGACCGTGAGACCCTGAAAACAAAGAAAGATCTCGGAAACCTGCTTGCTGAGGTTGTTTACGAAGGAAAAATGGTACACTCCTCTGCGCGAGGCAATCCAGGCATTCGTTGATGTAACCCAGAAATATGTAACAGGCGAAGTAAAATTCAAACTGTTCAAAGGCAACATCATCAAAGCCGGCGAGTCTTCTCCGTACAGCCTGTACAATGAGTCTCTTGCTTCCTTCACCACCGGCGATCTCTACGATCACCACGATGCAGACGGATTCATCACACTGTTCGGTCTGCCGCTGAAGGTTCGTGCGATGAAAATGCAGGAGCTGGAGAAAAACAACAACAAATAAGATCTGATCCTATGGATTCCCAAAAGAAAGCGGACTCGCTCCGCTTTCTTTTTTTGCATGCAAAAAGGACCCGCCCATTTCAGGCAGGTCCCTTTGTTTATTCGTAATATGCGTCGATTCCGTCTGCAATTCCCTGTGCCATCTTATCGCGGTACGATTCGGTTGCCATCAAACGGTCCTCGGAAGGATTGCTCATGAAGCCAAGCTCAATGATCGTGACCGGAATGGTACTCCAGTTGATGCCGCTCATGGAATCGGTGTAAATCACATCGCGGTTCTTCGCACCGGTGTCTTTGCAGAATGCTGCGATCATCTTCTGGGAGAGCTTCTGGCTCTTGCTGATCACATCACCGGAAAGATACGTATTTCTGCTGCTCGGTGCCATCGTGAGTGCTCCGTAAACCAACTGGTTCGAATCGCCGTTCGCGTGTACACGCACGAGAATGTCTGCTCCGTTCTGCGCGGCAAGTTTTGCACGCTCGGAGTTGCTGATATTGACGTCGTGCGTCTCGCGGATCATGTAAACATCGTAGCCGCGCTCCTCAAGGATATCGCGTACCTTTAAGGATACCGCAAGGTTCAGCTCATACTCATTGATGCCGGTTGCCACACCGCATGTTCCGGAAGCAACCTTCGCCTTATAGGTCGATGATCCCGGTCCGATCGGCTCTTTCTCGCTGTTTCCTCTTCTCTGGTGTCCTGCGTCGATTGCCACGCAGATATTTTTGCTGTTCCGGCGGACACCGTTTTTATCAACGTAATAGCCGTCGATGTAGGTATCCTTATAGATGCCGCCCCAGCTTCGGAAGTAATACGTTTTTCCGTCCACTTCCTGCCAGCCGTTCTTGTAAATACCGCCCCAGCTCCGGAAGTAATACGTTGCGCCTTTGATCGTTACCCATTGGCTCTTATACATGCCGCCCCAGCTCTGCAGGTAATACCAGTTATTATCATACCACAGCCATTCACTGTGCATCATTTTGCCGTCCTGCCTCAGATAATACCAGTTCTTGTCATACAGCAGCCAGCCTTCCCCTTTTGGGGTTCCGTTGCTGTCCATGTAATACCAGTCACTGCCCTTGGCCGCCCAGGCGTTCACGCGCATGCCGCCCCAGCTTTCAAAGTAATAATCAACGCCGTCAATCGTCTGCCAGCCGGTACTCATCACACCGTCTGCGTCTACATGGTACGTTCTTTTATCATGCACAAACCACTGATTCGTTCTGAGGCTTCCGTCCTCATTCAGATAGTACCATGTTCCGCCGACTTTTTTCCAGCCCTGGAATCCGGCTCCGCCCCAGCTCTCGAAGTAGTAGAGCGTTCCGTCAATCTTCTGCAGTCCGGTGCTCATCACACCGTTTTCATCTACATGGTATGTTCTCTTGTCGTGAACGAACCATTCATTCGTTTTGACGCTTCCGTCCTCGTTCAGATAGTACCATGCCCCGCCGACTTTTTTCCAGCCCTGGAATCCGGCTCCGCCCCAGCTCTCAAAATAATAGAGCTTTCCGTTGACCATCGAAAGACCCGTGCACATGATTTCGTCTGCATTCAGATAATATCTCCGGTTCAGATGGGTGATCCACTCGCTGGCGGCCATCGTGCCGTCCTCTTTTCTGTATTTCCAGCTTCCGTCCTCCTGTTTCACCCAGCCGGCAGGAAGTTTCTCTTCCGGCTCCTGTTCGTTGTCCCCACCTGGAATCGTAACAGCCGGCGTCTCGTTTTCCGAAGTACCGCTCTGCTCCTGCGCTGCCGCTTCCTCATCCGATTCTGCTCGGAACTTTCCGTCTCATCCTGCTGCCAGGTTACGGCCGTGCCGTCATTTTCTGCTGCGCTTACCCTTGCCGGAAGCGCCCAGCCTCCTGCCGCAACGGCCGCTGCGATCAGCAGTGCTGCGATTTTCTTTTTTGCCATCTGTTTTTCCTCCTTTTATCGCGCCATCTGGTAAATCTCATATACTTCCTGTGCGCCCAGCTTGCGGATGCGGGACAGTTTTACGGTGTCCTGCTGTGTTGCATCCATGGAAAGGGCACGCAGATCCTCATCCGACGGGTTCAGAATATCAAGCTCATGCAGGGAGGTCGCATGCCGAGCGAATGGAAGAACGCTACTGTGCGCTCAATGCCTTCCGTTGCCCGTTTGTGATCGCTTCCCTCTGTGATGCCCCAGACTTTTTCTGCAAACCGTGCAAACCGCCAGAGAACCGTCTCCTCATCGTACTGGTATTTCGCCCAGGCACCCCAGACTGCCGCCAGGGATGCGCCGTGTGCTACATCATATTTTGCACTTAACGCATGGCCAAATTTATGTACCGAAAAATCTTTGCCGCGTCCGCACTCCGTCAGTCCATTGTGTGACAGGCTTCCGCACCACATGATTTCCGCCATCGCATTGTAATCGGATGGGTTTTCCAGAACCTTCGGTCCGTTTTTGATTACGGTACGGAGGAGTCCCTCTGCAATCTCGTCCGTCATCTCGCACTGGCTCTCCGGAATGAAATAGCGCTCCATCGTGTGCATCATGATGTCGGTTACTCCGCAGGCAATCTGGTATTTCGGCAGGGTTGCTGCCAGCTCCGGGTTCATGATGGCAAATTTGCAGCGGTTGAACGGCGTGTTGATGCCGGCCTTTTTGCCGATTGCCTCGTTTGTCAGAACGGCTGAATCGCTCATCTCGCTTCCGGCTGCCGGTATCGTCAGAACCGCTCCTACCGGGAGAGATTTTGTCAGCGGTACTTTTTTCGTCCAGATATCCCAGAGTGCCTCCTCCGGATTTGCAGCTCCATGCGCAACGGCTTTTGCGGTGTCAATCGAGCTTCCGCCGCCGACGGCAAGAATAAAGTCTGCCTGCATTTCCACTGCTTTTTTCACACCCTCCTCGGCAAGGGCAAGTCTCGGGTTTGGTTTTACGCCGCCAAGCTCTTCAAAGGCAAGGCCCTCTTTTGCAAGAGATGCTTCCACTCGGTCCAGAAGACCGCTCCGTTTTGCACTTCCGCCTCCGTAAACGACGAGCACCTTTGTGCCGCCCCATTTCTTTACCTCAGCGCCTGCCTGGTTTTCGGTCTCTTTTCCGAACACGACTTCCGTCGGGGTATACTGTATAAACTGATCCATCTTCTTATTTCCTCCCTGCATTTTTATTCTTCATAAATCCGTACGTTTCCCGAGCTTACACGGTAAAGATCGTCTCTCCTGTTTTCCAGAGACGGGATTTCATTTCTTGTCCGCTCCAGCACTTCCGGATCCAGCTCTGCGATGAGTACCTGCGGGGTATCATCTGCCTCCGCAAGAATTTCGCCGTCCGGCGCAATGATCATGGAATGGCCGTACGCCTCAAACCGCGCTTTCTGACCGCACTGGTTGGCGGCGAGCACGTAGCATCCGTTTTCAATGGCGCGCGTGCGCAGCAGTGCTTCCCAGTGGCGCTCTCCCGTTGCTTTCGTAAAATCCGCCGCTATCAGAAATGCATCTGCTCCGGAGGATGCCATCAGCCGGTACTGTTCCGGAAAGCGGATATCGTAGCAGATACTCATGCCGAACAGGCCAAGCGCCGTGTCCGCAAGAACAATTTCATTTCCCGGGCAGATCTCGTGTGATTCTTCGTAGGAGACACTGCCCGGAATATTTACGTCAAACATATGTATTTTGCTGTATTCTGCAATCGTTTCTCCATCTGGTCCGAACAGAAACGACGTGTTGGACGGACGCCCCGGATGGCGCCGTACCGTCATGCTGCCGCAGTGCAGATAGACACCGTACCGTTTGGCAAGGCTGGAAACCGGCGGCTGACGTAGCCCGGCACTGCACTTGCGTGCCCCGGCATGTCTGCTCCCGTGTATTCTGCGGTCTCCGGGAAAAGAATCAGCTTCGCTCCCTGTTCCGCCGCCTCCCGCACATACTGCTCGGCCATGCGCATATTTTCATTCATATCCGGCCCAGAATCCATCTGCACCAGGCCTGCAATTATTTTTTCCATCTTTTTGTCCCCTCGTTTCACATGTTAGCTTGTGATTTTTCCGCTTATATTCTCGTTTATTATATCGCATATTCCCCGAAACAGCTACCCAAAATTCGCAATTTTCATACCTTTTGCAGCTTTTATTTTTTTAATTTTTGAAAATAACAATTGACAAATCTGGAAAACAGGAGTAGCTTAGAACCATAAGCTGTCGTGTTCGATCAGATGCGGCAGAAAAAAATCATGAAGGGAGAACACCACTTATGATCAATCTTATTTATGCATCCAGCGTAAAACAGAATAAACTTCGTATGGCGATCAAACCAGGTGGCTGCCCTTCTTTCGAAATTCTTTGTAAGCATTAACTCTGCATAACAAATCTCTATGCATTCTTTATGCCTGCTATTTCGCACAGAAGGCGCGGTACGTCGATACTGCGGCTTTTTTTATTGCTATAAACAGTACGAAACCGTTCTTTCCGGCTTCGCTCCGTTTCCGGCAGGCAGATTCCGCGGTCTTCTTACCGCATCGATTCCCTTCTTTTATATACAAACGCAGCCTTCGCTTTCGTTTCCCGTTGTTCCGTTCCCACACTTACGGAGCTTTTGAAAGCCTATGTTCTGCCAGACACCCAAACGACATCAATGAGGAGGTTTTAACATTCATGAAGAAAAATCCAATCGGTAAGTACCTGCTCCAGAACTGGTACTACTACGTTTTCGCTTTTGGTTCCATGGCCTTAAGTGTCTTTCTCGATATGCTCGCGCCGCTTGTCACGCTGCACATCGTGGATGACGTGCTGGTCAGTCACAAAATGGAACTGCTCTGGAAATACCTTGCCGCCTTTCTTCTGATCGGTGCCGCAAAAGCCCTGTTTCAGTACATCAAAGAATTTTTATTCGATGTCAGCAGCGTCCGCGTCGCCAGCCAGATGAGGGACAACCTGTTCCGCCACGTCCAGCGGCTTTCGGTGGAATACTTTGACAAAAACAATACCGGCGAACTCCTCGCCCGCGTGCGCGATGACGTCGACCGGATCTGGGATATCCTCGGCTTTGCCGGCATGCTGATCTTAGAAGGCCTGATCTGTATCATGATGGCAATGGTCAGTATGGTCAAACTGGATCTGCCGCTGACACTCGTCTCCGTGGCGATCCTTCCTTTCGTCGCAGGCATCGCAATCCGCCTCGAAAAAGAACTCGACCGTGTCTACGATGCGATCAGCGAGGAAAACGCCGTCATGAATACCGTTGCACAGGAAAATCTCGCCGGTGTCCGCACCGTCAAATCCTTTGCACGGGAACCGTATGAGATCAAAAAATTCCGGAAACACAATCAGAAATACTGCGATCTCAACATGGATCAGGCGCGCGTCCTGATGAAATACGATCCCGCCATCTCGTTTCTTACGAAGCTGATGCGCGTGCTCGTCCTTCTCGCGGGCGGCTACGGTGTCATCCACGGACGCATTACGCTCGGTGTTTTAACGGCCTTTATGGAGTACACCTCCAAGATCACCTGGCCGATCGAAAACGTCGGCTGGCTCGGCAACTGCTTCGCTTCTGCGATTGCTTCCAACAAGAAGCTGAACAAAATTCTCGCAGAGGAGCCGCAGATCGCAGAACCGGAAAATCCGGTGGAGCTTTCAAAACTTCCGGGTGACCTGGAATTCCATCACGTCGATTTCTCCCTGCATGACACACCGATTCTGCAGGATATCGACTTTACCTTAAAGCAGGGCCACACACTCGGCATCATGGGTATGACGGGTTCCGGAAAACAACCATCGTCAATCTGCTCGAGCGTTTTTACGATGTCACCGACGGTTCCATCTGTCTCGACGGCCACGACATCCGCACCCTGCCGCTGCGCACCGTGCGCGATACTTCTTCCGTCGTCATGCAGGACGTCTTCCTGTTCTCAGACACGATTTCTGAGAATGTCCGCCTTGGCAGCCGCAGCACAATGAAATCCGAAGAGGTACATAACGCCGTCTCCGCTGCATGTGCTTCCGAGTTCGTCGACCATCTTTCGGATCAGTACGAAACCGTCATCGGCGAACGCGGCATGGGACTTTCCGGCGGTCAGAAGCAGCGTCTTTCCATCGCACGCGCCCTGGCAAAACAGGCTCCGATCCTTGTACTGGATGATTCCACCTCGGCGCTCGATATGGAGACCGAATACGAAATCCAGAGCCATCTCGCCGAGAAAAAAGATGTTTCCAAGATCATCATTGCCCACCGCATTTCTTCAGTGCAGAGTGCCGATGAGATCCTGTATCTCGATCACGGACGCATCGCCGAGCGCGGCACGCATGAGAGTCTGATGGCACAGAAAGGCCTGTACTACTCCACCTGGGAGGCTCAGTACGGTGATTACCATAAAGCAAAGGCAGCCCTCGAGCAGGCACTTCCTGCCAATGCTTAATTCAATTTAATCTGTTACCCGACAACTTCTGTATTTACTTACCCGTTAAGAGAGGAACAATACGATTATGGCTATCAATTCCAGTAAAGTAGATGAAGAGCAGAAAGAGGTCTTAAAGAGCGCGACCATCCGCCGCCTCTTCTCCTACTTAAAAAATTATAAACGCCAGGTTGCCGTCGTTCTCGTGGTTCTCGCCGTTACCATCGCGATTTCCACTGTGAACCCGCTGCTCCTGGAGTACGCCATCGACGTCAATATTGCGCAGAAAGACTGGCGCGGGCTTGTTGCCCTCTGCGTATTCATGGTTGTGATCAACCTGGTTTACGCGGCCGGTGTCCGCCTGCGGATGCTTCTGATGGCGCGCATTACCAACAACATTCTTCTGGAAATCCGTGACGGGCTCTACACGCATATCCAGACCTTAAGCTTCAGCTTTTTCGATACCCGCCCGGCCGGAAAGATCCTGGCGCGCATCATCGGCGATGTCAACTCGTTAAAGGATGTGCTGAACGACGGTGTCACAAAGCTGATTCCAAACATTCTCACGATCATCGCCATTCTGGTGATCATGATGATCAAAAACATCTGGCTCTCCTTAAGTGCGATTCTCGTGCTGCCGCTGATCGCTATCGGCATGTATTTTATTCAGATCGTCGCACACAAGAGATGGCAGACGTTCCGAAAAAAATCTTCCAATGTTACGGCGTATATCCACGAGGACTTCTCCGGTATCCGCATCATCAAGAGCTTTACCGCAGAGCAGGAATCGCAGGGCGAGTTTGACCGGCTTCTTCTTGAGCATCAGAACTCCTTCATCCATGCGGTCCGCCTGGCGGATGGTTTTTCCGCTGTGATCGAAGTGACATGGGGCATCGGAACGTTTCTTCTGTATTTTATCGGTATTTCCGTACTCGGCGTGGATGCCGTTCCGATCGGTACGTTCACGGCGTTTGCGATGTATCTGACGATGTTCTGGGATCCGATCCAGAACCTGGCCGGTTTTTACAACAAGCTGATCACGAACCTTTCCGCTGCGGAGCGAATCTTTGAGATCCTCGACACACCGGCGGAGGTTGCCGACAAGCCTGGCGTCACAGAACTGCCGCCGATCAAAGGAGAAGTAACGTTCGACCACGTCAGCTTTGCCTACTCCGATGATCCGGACACGCTGGTTTTAAAGGATGTCAGCTTTACAGCGGTTCCCGGTGAGACGATCGCACTCGTCGGCCCGACCGGCGCTGGAAAGACGACCATTGTCAATCTGATCAGCCGTTTCTACAATATTACTTCTGGAACGGTCCGCGTCGACGGCTACAGCCTGACGGATGTCTCCATCAACAGCCTGCGTGCCCAGATGGGCGTTATGACCCAGGACAACTTTCTCTTCTCCGGCACGATCCGCGACAACATTGCGTATGGAAAGCTCGATGCCACGGAGGAAGAAATCATTGCCGCCGCAAAGGCCGTGCATGCCCATGACTTTATCATAGAACTGCCGGACGGCTACGACACCGAGATCAGCGAGCGCGGTGCCCGTCTTTCCAACGGCCAGCGCCAGCTCTTGCCTTTGCCAGAACGATGGTGTCCGATCCGCGGATTCTGATTCTCGACGAGGCGACGTCCAGCATCGACACACAGACAGAAATTCAGGTGCAGCAGGGAATCGAAAGCCTGTTGAAGGGCCGTACCTCGTTCATCATTGCGCACCGTCTTTCTACTATTAAAAATGCGGACCGGATTTTCGTGATCGACCACGGAAAGATTTTCGAGCAGGGAACCCACGACGAACTGATGGCAAAACAGGGCGCGTACTACCAGCTCTACCAGGCACAGTTCCGCAGGGTATCCTAAAATCAAGAAATTTTCTCAAAACTGCCTTTCTTTTTTACAGGGAAAGGCAGTTTTTTTCCCTCTTTTCTATAACTGGTTTTCCTTTCCTTGACAAATGAATCCTCCCTGCTATATGATGATAACTGATCTTTTTTCGGGGACATTTGTTCCCGTCTGCCGCTTCCCACTCCTGCGGCATTTGTCACGAAACAGTCTGATACGGAGCTTTTTCGAATGCCTCCGTGTTTTCTTTCAGAAAGGAGTATCATGACATTTTTTTCAAAAAAAACGTTACGCCTTCTCCTCCTTCCTGCCCTCCTTCTTCTGACGGGCTGTGCGGGATCCTCAAAAGAGACGGCGGATTCCCAGGAGAACACGAAACTCTCCGCCGTGGCTACGATTTTTCCGCAGTATGATTTTCTGCGCGCCATCGGCGGCGATCATCTCGATCTCCACATGCTGCTTTCCCCGGGTGCGGAAAGTCACTCGTTTGAACCGACACCGGGCGATATGATTACGGTTTCCGAATGTGATCTCTTCGTCTACGTCGGCGGCGATTCCGATGCCTGGGTCGAGACAATCCTTGATTCTGTCGATACCTCGAACAAAGAGGTAGTGACGCTGATGGACTGCGTTGACACCGTTGCCGAGGAAACCGTCGAGGGAATGGAGACCCACGGCCACGCACACGATCATGAGGACGAGGATGCGCACGACCATGAGGACGAAGATGCAGATCACGAGGATGTACACGACCATGAGGACGAGGATACACACGACGAATCTTCCCATGATCATGCGCACGAATCCCACGGCGAACAGGACGAGCACGTCTGGACCTCGCCGAAAAATGCGATGCGGATTGTCCAGAAACTCTGCGATTCCCTCTGCCGCCTCGACCCGGAGCATGCAGATGAATACCAGGCAAACACCGCCTCGTATCTTGCTTCGCTTGCCTCCCTCGATGAGGAATTTTCCGATGTCACCGCAATTGCAAGCCGCCATACCATTGTTTTCGGCGACCGTTTCCCGTTCCGCTACTTTGCGGACACCTACGGCCTCGACTACTACGCGGCGTTTCCCGGCTGCTCCTCGGAATCCGAGGCAAGTGCCAAAACCCTTTCTTTTTTAATTGATAAAATCAAGGAAGAACAGATTCCCGTCGTTTTCCACACCGAGCTGTCCAATGAACAAATGACGGACTCCATCTGTGAGGCGACCGGCGCGAAAAAGCTGCTGCTTCATTCCTGTCACAATGTATCCAAAGATGATTTCGAAAGCGGCGCTACGTATCTCTCCCTCATGGAACAGAACGTTTCCGCATTAAAGGAGGCTTTAAACTAAATGGCTCTACTTACCTGCAGTGATGTCACCTTCTCCTACGAGGGCATCCCGGTCCTGACCGATGTCAACTTTGCCCTGGAAGCCGGCTCCTACCTCTGTATTGTGGGCGAGAACGGTTCCGGAAAAAGTACTCTGATCAAGGGACTGCTTCACTTAAAAAATCCGTCCACCGGCTCGATCACAACCGGCGACGGGCTTCATCCAAGCGAGATCGGCTATCTGCCGCAGCAGACCGCCGCACAAAAGGATTTCCCGGCGAGCGTCTGGGAAGTCGTGCTGTCCGGCCGGCAGAACCACCCGCATTTCCCGCCGTTTTACACAAAGGCAGACAAAGAGGACGCGCTCCGCAATATGGAGCTTCTCGACCTCCTTTCATTAAAGAAACGGTGCTACCGTGATCTCTCCGGCGGCCAGCAGCAGCGTGTGCTTCTCGCTCGTGCGCTTTGCGCCACAAAGAAACTGCTGCTCCTCGACGAGCCGGTCACTGGCCTTGACCCGGTCATGACAAACGAAATGTACCAGCTCATCCGCCGCATCAACCGCGAGCAGAACGTTACGATCATCATGTTTCCCACGATATTCGCAATATTCTGCCGGACGCAACGCACATTCTCCAGCTCGACCAGAAGCAGGTCTTCTTCGGTCCGACGAACGAGTATCTGAAAACCGAGGCTGGAAAACAGTTTTTAGGAGGTGCCGACTTATGATTTCGAATCTGCTGAAAATGCTTTCTTATCCGTTTATGCAGCGTGCCCTTGTGGTCGGTATTCTCGTCTCGTTGTGCGCCGCACTGCTTGGCGTCAGCCTCGTGTTAAAGCGCTACTCCATGATCGGCGACGGCCTCTCCCATGTCGGATTCGGCTCTCTTGCGATTGCAACGGCACTCGGTTTTGCTCCGCTTGCCTTCACAATCCCTGTCGTCGTGCTTGCCGCCTTTCTGCTGCTCCGCATGAACGAATCCAGCAAGATCAAAGGCGACGCCGCCATCGGTCTGATTTCAAGCTCTGCGCTTGCGATCGGTGTCATCACGGTTTCGTGGTCGAGCGGCATGAACACCGATGTCAACAACTACATGTTCGGAAGCATCCTTGCGATGAGTGATGAGGACGTCGTTCTCTCCGTGGTGCTCTCCATCGTCGTGCTGCTCCTGTTCGTCCTGTATTACAACCGTATTTTTGCCGTCACTTTCGACGAGACATTTGCCAAAGCAACCGGTGTCCGCGCAGAGGTTTACAACATGCTGCTGGCATTCTTAACCGCTATCACAACCGTGCTCGGCATGCGCATGATGGGCGCACTTCTGATCTCCAGCCTGCTGATTTTCCCGGCACTGACCTCGATGCGTCTCTGCCATACCTTCCAGAGCGTGGTGATCTGCTCCGCGGTTCTCTCCGTGGTGTGCTTCCTTCTTGGCATGTCCCTCTCGTTTTTCCTGTCCTCCCCTGCCGGAGCGACGGTCGTAATCGTGAACCTGCTGGCATTCCTGATCTTTTCTGCGATTGCCAGAATCCGCGAGCATACCGCATAAAAAGTTTCCGATCTGACCTGCTTTGTTTTACTGGAGGTATTTTATGAATCGAATTGTAATTGCACTGTTAAAACCGTTTTCCTTCATCCCGGCGATTCTGATGATGTCGATGATTTTCTCCTTCTCTTCCCAGAACGGAACGGAATCCTCACATCTCAGTGAAAAGGTGGCACGCGGCATTTTCATCACGATCGACCACGTCATGGACCGCGGATGGATGATGAGAAGATCCAGGAACTGCTGACGAGTATCAGTACCCGGTGCGGAAGCTGGCTCATATGACAGAGTACTGTCTGCTTGCAATCTGTGTTTCGCTTCCGCTCTACGTCTACGGCCTGCGCGGCTTCGCGCTCACATTTCTTGCCGGCATCCTCTGTGTCGCCTTTGCCGCGAGCGATGAGTTCCACCAGACCATGGTGGCAAACCGCGGCCCGTCCGTAAAGGACGTCGGCATCGACAGCATCGGCGTTCTCTTCGGCATCACGTTTGTACGGCTGTTCTGCTGGATTGCACTCGGCGGAAATACGAAAAAAAGAAAGCGGCGCAGACGGCGTTACTATTACTAAAAATATTGGATAACAGAAAAATCCCCGTTGGAAAAATCATTTCTCCTGAAACTGATTTTCCCAACGGGGATTTTTTCATTTTTCTTAAAAACAGCTCTTAGGAAAGTGAATCCGCATATGCCTGAATATCTGCCTTCATCTGAATCCAGGCATCCTCATGCTCCACGTAGTACAGAGGGCAGAGCTTTTCGGTTACATCATAGTGACGGATCACATCGTCCGAAGTCAGATTGAACCGCTTGCATAAGAAACCGGCGAGCTGGACCACAGAATTGTATGTCTCATCGGTAAATTCACCGCTGTCATCCGGGTGGCAGCATTCAATCGAGATCGTATCGAAATTACGCTGGTTCGATGCATACGACCATTCACTCGTCGGGATACACTGAACGACTTCTCCCTCGATGCCGACGACGAAATGGCTGCTGGCCTGCGCCTCCTGCGTCTCAGGCAGGTTTTCAAAGTAATCACGGTTCTGCATCGCCGTGCTTCCCGGGTTTGCCGTGTAGTGAATAACGATGCCGTCCACCTTTTTCAGCCTCGTCTGCGGTCTGGACCAGCTGTTCGGCGTCAGAAGCTCCACATCAATCGGCGGAGCGCCGGTCCAGTCGGTGATATCGTTGTCCTCATAATCAGAACCGGAATAGTCAACGGCCGTGATATCACTTGCCGTTTTTGCCACACGGCGGATGCCGCTGTAAATGCCGACGCAGATCAGCACCACCAGAACTCCCGTCAGAAACATTCTGCGGTGAAGCTGGCGCTGCCTCTGTTTTCTTGTCATTTTTCCCCGTCTCTTCTGTGCCATATGTTCTCTCCCCGCTGCAAATAAGCGCCCCCTCATTTGAAAAGGCAGAAGCTGAAAAGTTTCTGCCCTTTCCCCCTTCTGCCTTTTGCGACTTTTTATTCTTATTTATCGTCCACGCTGTAGTTCGGAGCCTCTTTGGTGATGTGGATATCATGCGGATGGGACTCTTTTAAGGATGCTGCGGAAATCTTCACAAATTTTCCGGTCTCCTTTAAGGTCTCAACATCTTTCGCTCCGCAGTAGCCCATACCGGAACGAAGTCCGCCGATCAGCTGGAATACAGTGTCCTCTACGAGGCCTTTGTATGCTACACGGCCTTCCACACCTTCCGGAACCAGTTTCTTGGCGCCGGTCTGGAAGTAACGGTCTTTGCTTCCGTTCTCCATGGCTGCGATGGATCCCATTCCACGGTATACTTTGTATTTTCTTCCCTGGAACAGTTCGAAATCTCCCGGGCTCTCATCGCATCCTGCGAAGATGCTTCCCATCATGCAGACATTGGCACCGGCTGCGATAGCCTTTGTCATGTCTCCGGAGTACTTGATACCGCCGTCGGCGATGATCGGAGTTCCGGTCTTCTTTGCTTCCTCATAGCAGTCCATAACGGCTGTGACCTGCGGTACACCGATACCTGCAACGACACGGGTCGTACAGATAGAACCAGGTCCGATACCGACTTTAACAGCGTCTGCTCCGGCTGCGATCAGGTCTCTTGTTGCCTCTGCGGTTGCCACGTTTCCGGCGATTACCTGCAGATCCGGATAATGCTCTTTGATGAGACGAAGTGTTTTGAAGATATTTGCGGAATGTCCGTGAGCGGAGTCGATGACGATCACGTCTACGTGTGCTTTTACCAGCGCATCGACACGATCGAGCACGTTTGCCGTGATGCCGACTGCGGCACCGCAGAGCAGACGTCCCTGCTCATCCTTGGCGGACAATGGGTACTTGATGGTTTTCTCGATATGTCTTTGATGGTGATCAGACCTTTGAGGTTGAAATCGTCATCGACAATCGGAAGTTTTTCTTTTCTGGATTTTGCAAGGATTGCTTTTGCCTCGTCCAGCGTAACGCCTACTTTTGCAGTGATCAGGTTTTCGCTGGTCATGGACTCTTTGATTTTCTTGGTGAAATCAGTTTCAAACTTCAGATCACGGTTTGTAATAATACCAACCAGTTTTCCGTTCTCGGTAATCGGGACACCGGAAATGCGGAATTTTGCCATCAGATTATTGGCATCTTCCAGGGTGTGCTCCGGAGACAGATAGAACGGATCGGTGATAACACCGTTCTCAGAACGTTTTACTTTGTCTACTTCTTCTGCCTGCTGCTCAATCGACATATTCTTGTGAATAATACCGATTCCTCCCTGACGTGCCATGGCAATTGCCATACGGTGTTCTGTAACCGTATCCATGCCGGCACTCATCATCGGGATGTTCAGCTTGATCTTCTTGGTCAGATGCGTAGTCAGATCTACCATGTTTGGGGTTACTTCAGAATACTGCGGAACCAGAAGCACATCATCGAAGGTAATACCGTCACCAATAATTGTACCCATTTTCATTTCTTCCTTTCTTCTTAAGTCTTTTTGATTTATCACCTAATTTAACATAAAACAAAAAAGCTGTCAATCCATAAATACTTTTCTTGGTGCACGGTTGCGGATATCTTTTAACATCACTTCGTCCGGCTCGAAGATCACCATCTGCATGGCATTGTCCTTGGAGATGACGAATGCGTACGGTTTGTGGCCCTGTCCTTCGATGCCGGAGGAATAGTTGTAACGTTTGATACTCTGGTTGTTTTTGTAGGAATCAAGCTGATGGGACTGGTACGGAGCCAGGATTTCCATGTTGGAAAGCTCATAGCTTGCGGCTCTTTTTCTTCTTGACTGCGAATAGATACGGTCGATATCGAGCTCGCCGTTGACGTACAGATACTCAAACTCTACCGAAAGCTTCGGGATAAAAATATAGTCTACGATTCCAAGTACCAGCGCAAGAAGCAGAATCAGCGGATTCATCATAATTCCTGCGGCTGCAAAAAGAACGGTAAAGAAGATCAGAACTCCTTTGATCGCCTTGTCTTTTCCTGTCTGCTGTTTTTTCACCAGCACTTCTGTGTACAGATCACTCATTTACTCCATCCTCCTCAAGATATTCGATCAGTTTTGCTACATTGTCCGCGTTCTTTGTATTGACCAACACGGTCAGATAACACGGCTCATAGTACGTAAGGCCCATATCCTGGTACTTTTTCAATTTGGAAATGTCGAGGCAGGTATCTCCCGCCTTTATCCCGTACTTCTCACACGTCGCTTCGTCAAACAGTGTGGACAGATCCAGAAAATAATCGTCTTTGCTGTAGTTGTCGTACACGGCCTGTGAACAGATCAGAACATCCATGCTCTGTGCGGCAATCACGGCTGTGAATTTCATCAGCGTATTGTAATCCGCGTTTTCCAGGTTTTCACCGAAGCTGTAGCTTGTATCGATGCTTACCTTTTCGTACTTATCTCCGGTTCCGAGCGCTTCTTTTAGGTCCTCCTCGATCGGACTTACATCCTGCAGTCCTGCGTAATCCACTACGGCAATGCTCACGAGGTCATAATACTTCGCATTTTCATGGATATTCACAATCGTGCCGATGATGAAGATAACAGCGATGATGCCGAAAATGACAGCCTTGTAGTATTCCCAGATATAGGCCAGTTTCTCTTTAAAATTCATTTTCGACAGCTTCTCTTTTTCGAGCTGCATCTTCTCCTTCCTTGTCATGTCGGATTCATAACGACTTGCCATGTGTGTTTCTTCTCCTTTGTTGTATTTCCCCCAACATCCTACAAATCAGTATAGCATAAAACGCCGGAAGCGTCCATATACGCCGCCCGGCGAAAGCATGAAAACTTTCTGAAATTTTTTGTAACGATTCAGGGCCATGCGAAATGGAAGAAAAACTTTCCACTAAAAAATCGGCCGGCAAAGACAGGACTTCGGAACCCATGTTCCGCTACGGTCTTTGCCAGCCGGTTTTCTTATTTTGTTTTACCAGACATTTTTATCCCGGAAATTACATCATTCCCATTCCGCCGTCTGCGCCTGCCGGCATAGCCGGAGCCGGCTCTTTGATGGTGGAAACTACGGACTCGGTGGTCAGCAGGGTTGCGGAAACGCTGGTAGCGTTCTGCAGTGCGCTTCTGGTAACCTTAACCGGATCAAGGATACCAGCCTGGATCATGTCTACATACTCTTCGTTGTATGCATCAAATCCAACACCTACTTTGGACTCTTTTACTTTGTTGATAACAACAGCGCCTTCCAGACCTGCGTTTGTTACGATGTGGAACAGAGGAGCCTCAAGTGCTTTCTGTACGATTCTTGCACCGATCTTCTCGTCGCCGTCCAGGCTGTCAATCAGCTCTGCAAGCTGTGTTGTTACATGGATGTATGCAGAACCGCCGCCTGCGATGATACCCTCTTCTACGGCTGCTCTCGTTGCATTTAAAGCATCCTCCATACGGAGTTTTTCTTCTTTCATCTCGGTCTCGGTTGCTGCACCTACACGGATAACAGCTACGCCGCCTGCCATTTTTGCCAATCTCTCCTGCAGTTTCTCTTTATCGAACTCAGAAGTGGTCTCCTCGATCTGGGATCTGATCTGGCCGATTCTTGCTGCGATGGCATCTTTTGCGCCGGCGCCGTCAACGATAACAGTGTTCTCTTTCTGAACTTTAACAGATTTTGCATGTCCGAGCATTTCCAGAGTAGCGTCTTTTAATTCCAGACCAACTTCCTCGGAGATCACCTGGCCGCCGGTCAGGATTGCGATATCCTCGAGCATTGCTTTTCTTCTGTCGCCGTATCCCGGTGCTTTGACAGCTACTACGTTGAAGGTTCCGCGCAGTTTGTTGATCACGAGTGTCTGGAGAGCTTCTCCCTCTACATCCTCAGCGATAATCAGCAGTCTTGCGCCGCTCTGTACGATCTGCTCCAGCAGCGGAAGAACTTCCTGAATGTTGGAGAGTTTTTTATCGGTAATCAGGATATATGGATTGTCGAGAACGGCTTCCATTTTCTCCATATCGGTGCACATGTAAGCGGAGATATATCCACGGTCGAACTGCATACCTTCTACCAGCTCCAGCTCGTTCTGCATGGTCTTGGACTCCTCGATGGTGATAACGCCGTCTTTGGAAACTTTTTCCATAGCGTCAGCTACCATCTGGCCTACTTCTTCGCTTCCGGAAGAAACAGCTGCAACTTTTGCAATCTGCTCTTTGCCTGCTACCGGCTGGCTCATCTCTGCAAGGATCTGAACAGCTTTATCGGTTGCTTTCTTCATTCCCTTACGAAGAACGATCGGGTTCGCACCTGCTGCCAGGTTTTTCATTCCTCGTTTACCATAGCCTGTGCCAGAACGGTTGCGGTTGTAGTACCATCACCTGCTACGTCGTTGGTCTTTGCAGCAACTTCTTTGATGAGCTGTGCGCCCATGTTTTCAAAGCCGTCTGCCAGCTCGATCTCTTTTGCAATCGTAACACCATCGTTTGTGATGAGCGGAGCGCCGTACTGTTTGTCCAGAACAACGTTTCTTCCTTTCGGTCCAAGGGTTACACGTACGGTATCTGCAAGCTGGTTTACACCATTCTGAAGAGCGTTTCTTGCCTCTGCTCCATATTTAATCTCTTTTGCCATGATTGTCATGCCTCCTGATTTTTACTTGATTATTCTTTATTTTACAACTGCCAGAATGTCATCCTGTTTTACGATGATGTACTCTTCGTCTTCCAGTTTGACGTTGGTTCCTGCATATTTGGAATAGATTACCTGATCTCCGACTGCAACTTCCATTTTTACTTCTTTGCCGTCTTCTACTTTTCCAGGTCCTACTGCGATAACCTCAGCCTGCTGCGGTTTCTCCTGTGCCTGTCCCGGAAGTACGATACCGGATTTTGTGGTTTCCTCTGCTTTTAACTCTTTTAATACAACTCTGTCACCTAAAGGTACTAACTTCATTTATGTTTCCTCCTTCAAGATTTCATTCAGTTTTATTTATTAGCACTCAGTTCATTCGAGTGCTACTTGATGGTTCTTACTATAGTGTTTTCCACCTCATTTCGCAAATGTATGAATTTTGTAATTCTCTTTTTTTTTCTCGTGATAGCTCTTAATTTCTCTTATTTTCTCGTTTTTTCTTATTTTGGCAACTTTTTCATATTTTATACTCTCTTTAGAATCTAATTATAGTTTATTCCTAAAAACGGGAATGATACCATTTTTTTCCGCTCCACGAATGCTTTTTTGCACAAAAAGAAACGGCGCCATTCTTAAACGGCTCCGATTCTTTTCTACATTCCACTTTTTTATTTTTTCGCCTCGTCCGGATGGGCATCGCCCTTTCCTTTCAGGTTCTTTCTTGCTTTGATCTCGTCGAGTTCATCAAAGATATAATCATTTAATACCTTGATATACGTTCCCTTCATACCGCTGGAACGGGACTCGATGACGCCTGCGCTCTCGAATTTGCGGAGGGCATTTACAATGACGGATCTTGTGATGCCGACGCGGTCTGCAATTTTGCTTGCAACCAGAATGCCCTCATCCCCGTTCAGTTCATCAAAGATATGGATGATGGCTTCCAGTTCGGAGAAGGACAACGTGTTGAATGCGGATTTAACCACCTGAACCTTGCGGTTTTCCTCCACATTTTCCTCGTTGACGGAACGCATCATTTCCAGTCCGACAACGGTTGTGCCGTACTCACTGACGATGATATCGTCGATATCGTACTGCGGGGTGCAGCGGTACATAAATACGGTACCAAGGCGTTCTCCGGCGATCTCGATCGGGCAGATAATTGCGGTGTAGCGCTCTACACCAGGCCGCTCAAAGCCGAGGGTCTGTAAATTGACGTTCTCTTTTGTGGAGAGTACGCCGAGGAGACGCTCGTTTAATGCGGCATCGACATAACCGCCCACCTTATCCTCGATCAGCTCCGTAATTTCTTCCACGCCCGGGCAAAGGCTGATGCCCAGCACTTTTCCTTTTTTACTGATCACCAGGATATTGGAACTTAACGTTTCCATCAGGACTTCACAGATATCGTTGAACACGACCTTCGTGGAGTGATTGTTATGAAGCAGTTTGTTGATTTTTCTGGTTTTATCCAGCAGTTGTACGCTCATGTTCTTCTCCTTTCTTTATTTTCTGCATTTTTTGGCGTATCCGCCGAAAAAAATGCACACTGATGCCTTTTTCAGACAACCCTTAAAACTAAGCTCATTCTATCATGTAGTTTTCCGGAAATCAATATATTTTTCAGAAAACTATAAATTTATAAAAATTCATGCTAAATTTTTTCGGATCTTCCTGTTTTTCCGCCTCGATAAGCAAAAAAAAACGGCCTGCACCAGTTTTTCACCAGTACAGACCGCTTTGTCATTCTCAGTCTTCGTCTTTCTTTTCGCGTGCTTCTACATAGCCGCACTGCTCGTCCGCGCAGACCAGCTTATTGCCTTTTCCAGCATATAGCCGCCGCACTGCGGGCATTTCTTGGCAGACGGTTTCTGCCAGGACATGAAATCGCATTCCGGATTGTTTTCGCATCCATAATATTTCCGTCCTTTTTTCGTCTTGCGCAGGATCACTTCTTTTCCGCACTTCGGACACGGAACACCGATCTTTTCCAGATACGGCTTCGTGTTCTTGCAGTCCGGGAATCCCGGGCAGGCGAGGAATTTTCCGTGCGGGCCGTATTTGACCACCATGTTGCGGCCGCAGTTCTCGCAGATGACATCCGTCACCTCATCCTCTACCTTAACTTCTTCGAGGTTCTTTTCTGCCTCTGTGACCGCCTCATAGAGATCCGGCCAGAAGTTCTCGACTACTGTCTTCCACGGAACACTTCCATCTCCAACCCTGTCGAGCAGAGCTTCCATCGTTGCCGTAAAGTTGACATCCACGATGCTCGGGAATGCCTCTTTCATCATGTTGTTGACCACCTCGCCGAGCTCTGTCATGTAAAGGTTCTTGTTCTCCTTTGCCACGTAACGGCGGTTGATGATCGTTGTGATGGTCGGCGCATACGTACTTGGACGGCCGATGCCGAGTTCCTCAAGCATTTTGACAAGGGATGCCTCGGTGTAGTGTGCCGGCGGCTGTGTGAAGTGCTGCTGCGGATCCATCTTTTCCAGTGCCAGCTCCGTTCCTGCCTCCAGACTCCGGACAGCGGCGTTTTTCTCTTTCTTTTCCTCATCCGGATCGGTGTAAACGGACATGAAACCATCAAATGCCAGACGGGAGGAAGCTGCTGTAAAGAGATACTCTCCTGCATTGATCCGTGCGGAAATTGTCTCATAGACGGCCGGCTGCATGCGGCTTGCCACAAAGCGTTTCCAGATCAGCTGATACAGGCGGAACAGATCTCTTGGCAGGGATTCTTTTACCATTACCGGTGTATTCGTCACATCGGTCGGACGGATGGCCTCGTGCGCATCCTGTGCCTTGCTGTTTTTATTCTCCGTCGTGTCCCCGCTTGCGGTATATTTTGTGCCGTACTGCTCCTGGATAAAGGAACGTGCTGCCGCATCGGCCTCCTCGCTGATTCGTGTAGAATCGGTACGCAGATAGGAAATCAGAGCGATCGTTCCCTTTCCTTTTACTTCCACGCCCTCGTAGAGCTGCTGCGCCAGACGCATCGTCTTCTGCGTGGAGAAGTTCAGCACCTTCGATGCTTCCTGCTGCAGGGTACTCGTGGTGAACGGAAGCGGCGCTTTCTTGGAACGCTCTCCTTTTTTCACTTCGGATACGGTAAAGGTCTCATTTTCCAGTCCCTTTAAGATTTCATCGAGCTGCTCTTTCGTCTCGATCGCCATCTTTTCACTGCCTTTTCCGTGGAATTTTGCGACGAGCGGTTTCTTCTCGCCTGGAATTTTCAGATCTGCTTCCAGTGTCCAGTATTCTTTCGGAATGAACGCATTGATCTCATCCTCGCGGTCGCCGATGATGCGCAGTGCAACGGACTGCACACGGCCGGCGGAAAGTCCGCGTTTGATTTTCTTCCATAACAATGGGCTGATTTCATAACCTACCATACGGTCGAGGCAGCGGCGCGCCTGCTGCTCGTCCACCAGGTTCATATCGATGTCGCGTGCCTGTTTGATCGACGCTTTGACTGCTGATTTTGTGATCTCGTTGAAGGTGATGCGGCGCATCTTGTTCTCATCGAGATTCAGCGCAATCGACAGATGCCAGGAAATTGCCTCTCCCTCGCGGTCAGGGTCAGTTGCGAGATAAACTTTATCTGCTTTTTTTGCGGCTTTTCGAAGAGATGCCAGAAGCTCTCCTTTTCCGCGGATGGTGATATATTTTGGTTCAAAGTCATGTTCTACATCAATTCCAAGCCGGCTTTTCGGCAGATCGCGCACATGGCCCATAGATGCTGCAACTTCGTAATTTGCCCCGAGATACTTTTTCACCGTCTTGACTTTTGCCGGTGATTCCACTATTACAAGATATTTTGCCACCTCTGATGCCTCCTGAATACATATTTTTATAACTGTCCAGATCTATATTGCGTTTTTCATATCGCATAGTTCTGCATCATTACAAATTCCAGAATAATTCCTAAATTAGTCGTAACTTCCACTGACTATACACCAAAAAGTTTTTTTCTTGCAAGTGTTTTCCATTTTTAAAATGTACCATTTTTCGATGTTTCCCGACAAAATAACAGGATTTTTTTCTATTTTTTTAA
>ENA-OQED01000246-OQED01000246.1-human-gut-metagenome-genome-assembly--contig:-NODE-246-length-22594-cov-1.359149_pt1 | contig 22594 bp, 24 predicted proteins | sample MGYA00242790_ERZ504625 | MGnify/ENA primary metagenome ERZ504625 (study PRJEB26092, sample SAMD00036345) | human gut metagenome | host: Homo sapiens | study: EMG produced TPA metagenomics assembly of...
TTGATATTTATCCTTATTACAGCAGTGATGTTTTCAGCCGCTTTACGTGGTGGTCAAAATATTAAAGGCGCTTTAATTGGCCCAGGTGTTAGCAGCTAGTCATGGTATGGAAAGAACACATCTTCAAGCTGTAGAAAATACTTTAAAATTATTACTTGCTTATATAGCATAAAAATGTTGCCAAATGACAACATTTTATTTTACTTTAACACCAAGGATTCCTATTAAATCTACAGCTTGAAAATCATTAATAATCAATCCTTTTAAACTTGCTAGATCAAACATTGCCCCTTGTATTTGACATGTAGATAAATCTAATCCTTTATGATGTAATGAAGCAAGTTCACTTTGTATTAAATTTGTTTCATTAAATTGTATTTTTTTAAAGTTTGCATCATAAAATGATGCTTCTTGTAAATCACAATGATCAAACATAACATTTAACAATTGACTTGATGATAAATTACTATAACGTCCCTGACAATGATCAAATAAAACATCTTTTAAATTTGTTTTCAATAAAAGAAAGTTCCTGTTAATTTACAGTTTTTAAATTGTACACGATTTAAATATTGATGATCAAATTTTGATTTGATAGATCACATTTATCAAAAGTAACATCTATTAAATCAAGATGCTTTAATGAAACTTTAGTAAAATCAATATTTTCAAAAAGACAACCATCAAAAGTTAAATCTTGAATTATTGTTCTTTGTTGAATATTTTGATCAATATGAACATCTTGAAATTTCATTTTTTTTAAACATTCTTCAAAACTTGTTTTTTCTATATAGGATAGTTTAGGTGCAACTAACTTCATTTTTTCTCCTTCTTTAAGGAATCCCAAAAATTCCAAAAATTCTTTTTTTTGAACAATTCCATTTCTACTTAAAAATAACATAATCTTCTCCTTGCCAAGCATAAAAGACATCTGTTTCTTTAAAATCATTTTTTAAAAATTCTCTAAACCAATTTTATGGGTTTTTGTATTGCTTAATATCCGACAAAATATAGGTAGTTTCTATCGAATTATATTTACAACTTTTGTTAATATGAGGAGATAATAAAATTTTTTTGTCTTATCCACACTCCCTAAAAAAAGATTATATTATCTTATATTAGAAATTAATAAATATCACTATTAGGGGAAAATATGGATCTATCATCTATTACAAGATGACAATATATTTCTAATAAGTCAATATCTATACATATTTTGAACAAAAACGTACGCATTAAATTGTAGTGACTTACAGAAATTGGAATTAGTGAATGAAATGTGTTGAAAAATGATACAGGTATGGTTTATTATTGTGGGCGTGGCTCATGACAAAAAGATAAAGGAGAGTTCAAAAATGAAGACAGCAAGTTATCGAGTTGTTCGGATGTCTGTGTGCTATCAAGATGTGGAAGAAGAGGTGATGTACGGAATCGAGGCTATCTGCCCAGAGGAGGGAAAAGTATTAGACCGGGTTTGCAGGATTTCTGAAAATGAGGCAGAGGTTCAAAAGCTCTCTGAGATGATGAATCAGAATGAGCTGTCGCTGCGTCACTTCCGCTGTGTCGTTGACGATTTCAGGCATTAAGCCGGGTTTTGCGTTGCTTTTAGAGCGGGTAGCCTCTGCTCTCACACAGGGGCTTCCATCGGGCTCTCTCATCATGGCGGACAGGTCTTTCAGCCTGCCTCTCGCATTTCATGGTGTTATTGTGCGAGTACGGACTGGATCTTCACCCTCCCCGGTGGGAGGGGAGCAGCTCAGGCCCCAATGTTGCCACTGCGGCCGTTACAGTCTCTACGGATTCCGGGGGCGTTGCCGCCGCCGGCCTTTCCTCGGTCTGAACCACTGCTGGCCTTTAACCGATACAGCTGCTTTCTCTGCCGCATATTACTATGCGGCACAGGCAAACATTTCATTACCTGCACTGCCGCTTGAGGCGGCGCTGAGCTTCCCGCCCAGGGAGATAAGGCCTTGCACGCTGGATAATCCGTCAAGGCTTTCCCGCAGCCGGTTGAGCTTTGCTTGAAACTGCTCTGCTTCGGCTGAATTTTTTTGCATCCAGGCGCTTAGTTGATCGGATAAAACGAGCCTGTCCGTATCCAGCGCCACGGAGAGTGAGAGAGATTGGCCAGATAGCAGGCCTTGCGCCTGCCGCATAGCGCTCATCGCCTGTTCCTGAATTGATGCGGGGTCGATAACTGCCTGGATTTTTAGTTTGCCGCGCTGCGCAATTTCATCGGAGAGCTTCGGGAGTTGCTTTGCGATGGCTGCGGCGCTTTTGGAAAGATCGGCCTGCAAAACGATCTTTGCCGTATCGTTATTCAAACAGGATCACATCCTTTTTTAAGATAGGCGTTTTTGGCTCATTTTAATTTGGCATTGCCGGCTCATTCGTCTGTTGTGCGGAATGCTCCAACACCGCTGCCACGAGTTTTTTCTCATCAATTGATTCTAACTGAGAAAGCCTTTGGGCAAAGGCATGCAGGTCGATGCCGTCGAACGCCCCTTCCCATTGATCGAGCAGACGGGCCGCGCTTTCAAACACGCTGTCTAGCTTTGATTTGCCTGCTGCCTGCTGCCGGAGGAACTCAAGTTTTTCGAGCACCATGCATTCCAGCCGGTCAAAAAGCTTCCAGAGCCGGCGTTCGTCTTCGTCCTTGGAATTATACATGGCGCGGATGCGGGTGAGCAGGTCCATAGCATCCATCATCTCCTGTAATTTCGCAAGGTCCAGAAGCTTGCGCTCGGTTTCCGGCTCTTTTAGCTCCGGTAGGGGCACATTGCTTAAAAATTGCAGGACTGCGCCAAACATCATTACCTCCTGGTATTCTGGAATATAATCGCCCTCTGCTGTGAAGGAAGCCAGTGCGACGCGGTCGATAAAAGCGGAGGTATCCGCAAGGCTCAATGTGTTTTTGAGCTGAACCGGAATTTCATCCTCTCCGCAGCGGTAGAGAATACTAACGCATCCGGCGGGACGCAGCGCCGTGAGTTTTTTTACCTGCGCATTGGTGAGCTTTTTTCGCATGATCGTCGTCTCCTTTGCGATTGGTTTTTTATTGGGTGAGCATGGTAGGGGAATAGGGCGCGGATTGATGGGAGGGTAAAAGCGCCCTTTTTACGGCAGGAATGCCTGTTCCAGCCGTAAAAAGAGGGCTTTTGAAGATGGCTTCGGGGCGGCAATGCCGCCCCGAAGCGCTTTGGAGGAAATGCAAAAAGAAGAAAGTGAGGAAAAGGCAGATTTTTGATTAACCCTCGATGAGCTGCATATCGAGGAAGTCGTTGCCATCCACGGCAAAGAGGTCGAAGGTCATGGAAAGGGTGCTCGGGTCGCCCGTATTGCTCAGCGCAAGGCTGAATGCCGCCTGCGGAACGGCTTTGTGGATCACGAGCTTCATCGGCAGCAGCTCGTCGTCCTCCGTCTTGTAGAGCGTTTCGCCATAAGCGGTGTAGGCCTTCGGGAAAACGTCGCTCTTGAATTTGACAATCTGAATGCCCTGCTCTTTGTTGGCCATGTAGTAAACGATGTATTCATCGCCATCCGAGCCATCCTCAATGGTAGCGGCTTTTTCTGCCACTGTGGCAGAGATAGCTGCGCCGCAGTCGTCATCCGCCTTGTAGACTGTTACGGAATTGGCGACCGGCTCCTCGGAGAGTGTCAGCTTGCCCGCTGCCAGCGTCAGGCGCTCGCGGGTGAATACTTTGCCGCTAGTGAGGATTTCTGTGCCTGCCAGCATGGCGAAGAGCTTCATGGGAGTGATCTGCGTGTCAACCTTCATGGTGCAGGTGCGCTCGCCATCGAAGGGCACGCGCGGCGCTGCGCCGCGGCCGCCCTTTGCAAGCACGCGGGTTGCCGCCATTTCCGTTGTGGTAACGTTGGCGAAATCGACGTTGAGCCAAGGCTGCTTTGTCTTAAAATCCACCAGCGTAAAATCCGCGACCTCGCGGTTGGACATATTCGGGTTTACATGGTTGCTCATGTTGTGTTACCTCCGTTAATTTCTAAATTTTATCCTAAACGGCCAAACGGCCGTGATAGGCGGGTAGGCTGCCTATAGCTTTTTATACCAGTCGTTGGGGTCGAATTCGCCGCCCCAGCCCGCGTAATTCATCGCGTGGATATTCACCTGGTTCAGGTAGCTCTGGCGCAGGAATTGATCGTAAAGCTGATAAACCGTCAGATCCCATACATTGCACATATTGATGCTGTTATGTTGAACGCACAGCGCGGAAATGAGGTTGGGCAGGCTCGCATCCGCCTGCTTCTCCTTCGCCTGCTGCGGTGATTTTTTTTTGGCACGCTGTAGCTTCTCATAGATTTCACGCGCCTTGTCGTTGCGGAACTGTTTACGGTTGGGTTGGGCGCTATCTACATGATTGCGCTGAAGGATACAATCGCATACGTCTTCATAATTCGCTTCATGGATGATGCCCACCGGATGCCCTTCCGCCATACAGAGAAGGGCGCTGTGCGCCTGTGAAAACACGGCGTCTTCCACCAGGAAAAAGGAAAAGGCAGCGCATAAAAGCGCGCGTAGCTCCTGATTCCCGATCAGCGTATGGAACGCGTTGGCCCCACCGGGATCCGGCAGACCGGAGGCCGCAAATAGTTGCTCGGCATGCAGGGATAACAGCGAGAGATAGGCGTTGTAGGTTTCATAGCCGAGGGCGGCAACTTGCCGCAGGGTAGGCGCGATTACATGGCCCACCCGGGCGAGCGGATAGGGCGCTGGGCTGAGCAAATCCAACTCGTTGAGACGCGTCATGGGGTGAAACCTCCTCTGATTGGGTATAGAAGAAAAGTGTGCGGTCAGCCTCTTTTGCGGCTGAAGTCGGAGGCCGAATATTGCAGGACATAGCCGTAATATTCTGGCGTGGGCTCATAGAGCTGCATGCCTTCCCACTGTAGGCGTCCAATGCCGAAATTTGTGCTTTCGTTCAGAAGATGGTCTGTCTCTGATGCGAGTGTGTCCGCAAGCGTTTCATATGCTCCGCCGGGAAACAGCGCTTTGTTGCAACAGATCCAAATGTAGATTTGATGGGTACGAATGCTGGATGTGCTGCTTTTGGAGGTGGCAATATCAACGCTGATACAGCAATCAGGCTCCTGCAACGGGAATGCGGTAAAGCGGTATGGAAAGATACGCTGCTTTGCCACTTCCGCGTCTGCATTTGCATCGCCTGCGGCCAAAGCCTGCGTGAGCGCCGGGGAGGATTGCAGGAGGTCAATGATGGTCTGTTTATACCGGGCTCGTTGTGTAAGACTCAAAGGAAATTCACCGCCTTGTTTTTAAGATGAGAATATGGTTTAAACGGAAGGGGGGCTTTTGCCCGTTCCCCTACCACAATAGAAATTGCAGCACAAAAATAAAAAGCCCCGGAAACCCTAGCAGCTACGCGGGTTCCGGGGCACAATCAGGTGCGTTCTGAATCAAAAAGTAGCGGCGTGATAGCGTGCGAGCGTCTTTTTTAAATTCATTTCCGCCCGACAGTCCGGGCAATATTTTTGATTGTTTGTTTTGGGCTTAAGGAGTTTCCCGCAGCATGCACAGCGGATGATCCGTTCCCCTTGCAGCGAGAGATAGAAAAGCCCAGGCTCCCGAAGGTCATCGAGCGCGCAGGCCGTTTGTGAGGCCGGGCGAAAGAATAATACGTGGATATGGAGGTTATCCACGCCGCGGCTGAATGCGATCAGCCTTTTTCCCGCAGGGTATGCAGCATGGCAGCCTGCCTCTCCTTTCCCGCCTGCACATGGGCCATGCGGAAAATAGCGCTCCATTTCTGCGTGACCCAGCCATCGTTGGCCGGGTTAATGAGTTGAGCATATTTTGCAAGGCATAGCAGTGTAAAGCAAAGCCGTTCCAGAGGCTGGCTTGCGAGCGCCCGGATGCTTGCAAGCTCCTCTTGGGTGATTTCAATCTGATTGGCCTGTAAGAGGGGGGCGTCTGTCCGCACGGGAGGAAATGTGCTCGATTGCCGCGCTCCATTGCACGGCGTGATAATTCGCGTAGTTCTCCCGCATAAACCGGTGAAGCGTTTCCTCAATCTGTGGCTTCTCATAGCCCTCATAACAGAGGTAACGGGAAATGCAGCCCAAGGTCTGCGCCGGTTTTTTTCCAACCGTTCCACAGGCGATTGCCTGCTGTGCAAAAGCATGCTCGTTGAGAATCAGTTCCATGGTTCCTCATCCTCTTTCCTAAAGTTTTATCTGCTGGCTTTTAGGGAGAAGCGCCGGCCGCGATATACGATCTCTCCCGCTGCATCCGCAGCCGGATAATGGATGATACCACCATTTTTTTGCAGCAGGTTCCGGAGGATCACATGCCCGCATAAATCCCAGACGAATTGTTTCGAGCGGTTGTCGCAATAGCACAGGTCAATGAGAATATCGCACAATTCCGCTTCATTAGGGCACAATGCGGCGCTTTCTCGCCGGAATTGATCGAGCAGAAATTCCCGCGTGCGGGCCGCATCTTCCTCCCGAATGTAGGTGTTGGCGCTTCGGCTTTTGAACTGCTGCACCTCCCGCGCATACGTTTCATAGAGGGAAGAGATAGCCTTTTTCCGGCTGCTGCTGCAATAAACGCCGCTTTTCAGGAGGGTATGGTCAAAGGCAGCCCGTTTTGTCCGGTGCTTAAGCAGAGAGTCAAATTCCGCCTCCATTCGCCAACACAGCCGGTTGAGCAGGCAGGGGGCGGTGCCGAGCGGCATGCGGCGTTGGTATTCCTCCCAAAAGGCGCATTCCTCCGGAGAGCGGATGTGTTTTTGGGATAGCTCTGAAAGCGAAATGCCGAATTCCATCAAGCACTTTGTGTTTGCGTGATCGGCATAGGCGCGGTAACGCTTTCGCTCCTGCGGATAGAGGTAGCACATAAAATAGGGCTTTTTATCTGCCAGCAACTCCCGCAGCTGCGCCTTGCGTCGCTCCTGCTCTGGCGAATCGCCTTCGGAGCATCGCAGGGAGGAAGGACTATACCACTCTTTCGGCATAGGCTTTGCCAGAATCCCCTTGCTTTATCAATGGCATTTTGTTGGAACAGCTGGCCGCATTTGATGCGGTAATCAAGCGTTTGATAGGCCTCGCTCCCCGGGGCAAAGCGGGCCTGTACTTCAAACATGGAGGTGATGCGATTGGTGATTGCGCCGATTTCATCTCCAAAGCTGTTAATGTTTGCTTGGATCAAATCCGCTTGTGTCACTCGCCTTTTTTCTGCCCGCCGCTGGATACATAGGATGGCGGGATCTTCTCGCGTGTTTTCCACCAAAATGGGGTTATCAGTGAGAAGGCAGCTGTCCGAATCTTTATCCAGGCCATTGAGCGCGTGAGCGGCGGTGTCCCAGGCGTTAAAAATCGTCACGGTGGTCAGGTAGCGGTACCAATCCCGCATCTCTTCCGTATCCCGCATGCAGAGCAGGCGGATATTATTGTGGCAGGTCATGGGCGCACGGAAGCAGACGACGCGCGCCGCCTTTTGATCGTTCCAATAGCGGTTATAGGCCTCGCCTGCGCGCAGCAGCCCGGTTACCGGAAGGCCGAATATGCTTTGGCACAGCGCGTAGGGATCTCCGCTGACGATGGAAAAATTGCCATGGACACGGATGACGCCAATTTTTGCCGCCTCGATCCGCTTTGTAATCATCTGCCGAATTTTTGCCTGGATAAACGGATCACAGATCAATCGCGCATCTGCCATCAAAGCGTTTGCAAAGTTCAGCCCTCCTTGCAGGGCGTTTTCTTCATTCAGTTCGGTCCCCTTCAAAAAAAGCAGGCTTTTGCGCCAATCTCCTCCGAGCACATCGGCGATTTCCGTAATAGTCGGGCGGATGAGCGTTTCCAGCTGTTCGTGTGTAAGCCGGTAGCTTTGAAGAAACTGATAGTTCAAATTTCGCTCCGACTCCAGCTTTTGCGGGCACGCCTTGGTCACGCTGAAGCAATAGTGGTGCTTGCGGCAATTTTCAAGATAATCCTGGCAGCTTTGATAGCAATTCCACAGCTTGAGCATAGAGGCTGTTAGGACGACGTCTATCTCCCGGATATCCTTCGTATCGCCCCAAATATCCTGCACAAGATAGCTCCCGGCAATCTTGTGCGCAAATTGATGGAAGTCAAAGCAAAACAGCATCCCTTTGCACCAGGCGTTGCGGATGCAGAAGCCGCTGAGCGGCCCTTCTCCGCCAAGCTCCGCATTCCACTGCCTGCTCAACGAAGGAGAAATCAGGCCGTAGCCGTCGCTGTCGATTAGCTCAACGGGGGCATTTTGTTCCAGCGTCAAGTTGGGCTCGCCCGGCGCTTGATCGTCAATGCGGATAACATCGGCGGAAAAGTGTGTAACGCAGTCCTCAACCACCAGAACGCCGCGTGGGGCGGAAACGGGCGTACTACCGCTGCAAGCAAGCGCGCGATAAGCTTCCAGTTTGGCTGGGACGAGCGGAACGGCTGGATCGCGGCCATTATCTAGCCGTTCTATCAGCGCTGGGAAAATCGCTTGGTTGACATAAACGATCGTAGAGGTTTTCACACCCCCGTTTGTGCCAAGCAGCCGCACAAATGGAATCCCATTGACGGTAAAACCTTTGTTTGCCCTGTGGTAATCGGCGATGGAATCCATCACCAGGCAGAGGTAATCCGGTTGGAATTGGAGCTGGTCGAGCCGGTCATAGGCCTGCTGGATTTCCCGTCGGACGGCGGGAGAGGATGGGGACTGCCGGAGCGCGCGCAGCTTTGTTTTCAGCGTATAGATGCGTTCCGCCCGATTTGCCACGCCTTGGAGTTCCTGCATGAAACGCAGCAGCGTGCTGTCGGCAAGCGCAACCAACTCCCCGTTGCGCCTTGCATCCGCAAGGGTCAGGGAAAGTGACCATCCCGCCTTTTTCAGGCGTTGGGTATGCAGCTTAAAGACAAAATGCTGATAGGTTTTGATTTGTGACATGATAAACCATCCTTTCGATAGCAGCGCCTCAATTCTACCAAATGGTTTCCTCCGCATAGCCCTCGCTTTGCAAGATATATTCGGCAAGGCGCATGGCAGCGGCCTGCGGCGAATGTTCCTGCAAAATCAGGTCGGCCTGCCCCTCCCAACCGCGAAACGCATAAAGATCGCATAGGATGTGGCGCAGGGCAACGGGGAAGGGAATGCCGGCCTCCCGCAGCTGTTTTTCCCGTTCATATGCGGGTTTGTATAGATAGACCATTTTATAAGGGCCAAGGCCGCGGGGTGGGAAGCAACGGATGGAGGCCAGTGCGGCGGGATTAATCCGCCAGATGCTCGGCTCTGCGCCGTCATTCCCATCTGCGCTATGATAAATAGAAGGGCTGGCCTGTAAGCGATAAATATCCCGCAGCAAACAGAGCGTTTCATGGACGCTGCTGCCTGCCTGCCCGGAGACAAAATAAAGATATTGCATCAAAATCCCTCCTTTTCAATGAAAAAGGCCGCCTAACATAGGCGGCAAAAGCATATAAGAACATTTGTTCTACTTCTATTATACTGGAGATATCAACATCTGTCAACTCCAATCAAAGGCGAGGGGACTGTTGAAAAATATTTCATTTTGCAACAATCCCCTTCTTTGCACACAGCTTTTACAGGGTTTCCGCAGGGGTTGGGTGCTCGTGCTGTTCTGCGGTGATCTCCTGCAAATGTAGCAGCAAAAAGCGCTGCGCCTTTTCATGATATAGATTTAGCATAAAGGGCACGCCCGTGCGGCTAACGCGCTCTTCGCTTATGATGCCGATTGATTGGCCGAGCGGGGATGCAACGCGCATGCGCTTGTTTTGTGCGCGCGTGATTTCCGTAAGATAGCCTTTCTCCACCAGCCAATTGGTCACGGCTACCGGCGAGAGAGGACGGGAGGCTTGCGGATCGATGCGGGCATTCACATTTGCCGCAAAGGCTTTAATGGGAATGGGGGTTTCAGAAATGGCCACCTGTGCGAGAGCCTCTTCTGAAAGGGAAAATGGGAGCTTCCTGCTAGGGTGGCGGGCCAAAATTTGGCCCCCGTTCGCAATGACCTGGCCCAGAATGCCGGATACATAGGCAAAGCATTTTTGCAGGCGCTCCGTTGCCAATGGATCGTCCCGTTTGAGTGCTCCTGCGTGATTGGGTCGGTGCCGTTGGAGAGCTGGTCGAGGTATTGCTTTGCGTGCTGCATGGTTTCAAGCTGTGTCATGATGCAGGCCATCCTTTCCATACTAATGTTGGATTTATGTAAAAAGCGGAGCGTTCCCCTTCATCATACCTAACTGAACCCTGTTTGGCAAGGGCCTCGGGCCGAGGGGGATCTGGCAGTCTAGCGGTTTTGCTGATTCTAGCGGGATAGAGCTCGTCCAGCACGGCGGCCCATTTCAAATCTTCAAGCGCTTTAGACCGGAAGCCCTTCCGGTTCCCGCTGCCTAGCTTACGCTTTGATTTTAACAGATTCGGAGGCCTTTCCAATATATAATAGTATACAGCTACTGTTCGCGCAGGGAGATTCCTCTTTTTCTCTTTACACGGCGCGCCGAATGCAGTAAAATAGCTGTGATAAGGATCACCCTAAACTGAATATCGGAGGTTTTACGATGCAGCCAGTATATAAGCGCATCCTTTTAAAACTTAGCGGTGAGGTGCTTGCGGGTCCTCAGGGCCATGGTATCGATTTTGATACGGTGCAAAACATCTGTAAGGCCGTGAAGGAATGCTCTGACATGGGCGTTGAAATCGGACTGGTCGTCGGCGGCGGCAATTTTTGGCGCGGCCGTTCCAGCGGCGAAATGGATCGTACGCGCGCAGATCATATGGGCATGCTGGCCACGGTGATGAACTCCCTCGCCCTTGCGGATGCATTGGAGCAGCTGGCGGTGCCCGTGCGGGTGCAGACGGCGATCGCGATGCAGCAGATTGCGGAGCCGTATATCCGCAACCGTGCTATCCGCCATCTGGAAAAGGGCCGTGTCGTCATCTTCGGCTGCGGCACCGGCAACCCCTTCTTCACCACAGATACGGCGGCCGCTCTGCGCGCCGCGGAGATCGATGCAAATATCATTTTCAAGGCGACAAATGTGGACGGTGTGTATGACCGCGATCCCAACAAGTTTCATGATGCGGTGAAGTTCGATACGCTCTCCCATTTTGATATCCTCCAGAAGGGGCTTAATGTGATGGACAGCACGGCAGCCTCCCTCTGCAAGGATAACAACATCCCCATTCTGGTATTCAATTTAGACAATCCCCATAATATTGTAGACGCCGTGTTAGGCAAAAATATTGGTACAATCGTGAAGGAGGACTAACCCCCATGGAGATGAAGCAAGTATATGAGAATGCAAATGAGCGCATGCATAAAACGATTCGCGCTCTGAATGGCGAGTATGATTCTATCCGCGCCGGGCGGGCCAATGCGTCTGTGCTCGATAAAATCCAGGTGGATTACTATGGCGTGCCGACCCCGATCAACCAGATGGCGGCGATTTCCGTGGCGGAAGCCCGAATCCTGACCATCCAGCCGTGGGATGCTTCCACCCTGCACGCTATTGAAAAGGCGATCCAAACCTCTGACCTCGGCATTAACCCGCAAAATGATGGCCGTGTGCTGCGGCTGATCTTTCCGCCGCTAACGGAGGATCACCGCAAGGAGCTTGTAAAAACGGTCGGCAAAACTGCGGAGGAGGCGAAGGTGGCAATCCGCTCTATCCGCCGCGACTGCATTGAAAAGTTGAAGGCGATGAAGAAGGGCTCTGAAATCACGGAGGACGATCTGAAAGACGGCGAAAACGAGCTGCAAAAGATCACGGATAAATTTACGAAGGAAATTGATTCGATTGCTCAGGCAAAAGAAAAGGAAATTATGGAAATCTGATCTGGGTGAACGCCAGCTGCTTGTTGCACTGGCGTTGCTGTGATTGTCATTCTGAGGAGAAGGCGGCGCAAGACTGCTTTTTCCTCAGGATGGCATTTTACTATCACTTTTTTCACGCTGGAAAATATTGCTCGCAAGCGGTTTGCGGGCGGAAAGGCGGCGGAGGAATGAGCGTTATCGATCGGGAGCGGCTCCCGCAGCATGTGGGGATTATTATGGACGGCAACGGCCGTTGGGCAAAGCAACGCGGCCTCAAGCGCACGCAAGGGCACAGGGAAGGGGCTCGTGTGTTTCGCCGGATTTGTGAGTATGCCAATGATATCGGCATCCGTTATATTACCTTTTACGCTTTTCCACGGAAAACTGGGCGCGCCCGCCGGAAGAGGTCTCCGCTATTATGGAGCTCTTACGTGAATATCTCTTTGAGGCGGAGGAGCGGAAAAAGGAGAATGCGGCGCGCGGCATGCGCATCCGCTTTATCGGCAGCCAGGAGGGCCTGCCGGGCGATATTATCAGCCTGATGAATCAGGCGCAGAAGGAGAGCCTCGCCGCGACGAAAACGATTGTCAATATTGCCGTCAATTACGGCGGCCGGCAGGAAATCCTGCAAAGCGTACAGCGTCTTGCGCAGCAGGCGGCGGTGGGGAAAATCAAGCCGGAGGAGATTACGCTGGAACAAATCGGCGGCGGTCTGTATACGGCTGGGCAGCCGGACCCGGATTTGATTATCCGCCCGAGCGGGGAATACCGGCTTTCTAACTTTCTGATCTGGCAGGCGGCCTATGCGGAATTTTGGTTTTCCGATGTGCTGTGGCCGGATTTTACTGAGGCTGATTTTGACCAGGCGCTGGAAAGCTACCAACGGCGCGACCGTCGTTTTGGCGGTATTTGAGCCATTCAAGCATTTTGGGCAATTCTATTAAGACTTTATCGGGAAACCAGTGTTTCCCTTCCAAGACGAAGCCTTATCAATGAAAGGCATGTGATCTGTAAATGAAAACGAGAATCCTATCCGGCGTGGGCGTGGTCGTCTTTTTGATTGCGATGCTTTTGTGCACGTATACGCCGTTTTTCTCCCTTTTCCTTGCGCTGCTCTCCGGTGTAGCCGTGTTTGAAATTGAGCGTGTGGCGCAGGTGAAGAATAAAGCCATCATGGGGATCAGCGTCGCATTTTCGGCGCTGCTGCCGGTGCTGATTTCCGCAGGGGTCAATTTGCCTGTGCCGCTGGTGGCGATTGGCTATACGATACTGCTGCTCATTCTGATGCTGGCGCAGTATGAGATCACTCGGTTTGAGCATGTAGCAATCGCGTTGTTTGTTTCCCTTGGGATTCCGCTCGCCTTTTCCTGCATGATTTTTTTGCGGGATATTTATACGGTCTACCCGCAGGCGTATTCAAAGGCGGACGGCCTGCTATTCGTGTTGTTCGGCATCAGCAGCGCATGGGTCACGGATATGTTTGCCTATTTTATCGGCAGCAAGTTTGGCAAGCATAAGATGACGCCGAAGATCAGCCCCAAAAAATCCTGGGAAGGCGCCGTAGGCGGTGTTGTAGGCGCGGTGCTTATTAATCTGCTGGTTTTCCTGATTTTTAATTTGGCGGTTAAGGAGCGGCTGCTTTTGCCTTATTGGGCTGTCATTCTCATCACGATTGCGCTGGCAATCATCAGTATGCTAGGCGATTTATCCGCCTCCGTCATCAAACGCAATTATGGCGCGAAGGATTTCGGCAAGCTGATCCCCGGCCATGGAGGTGTGATGGATCGGTTTGACAGCTGCCTTTTTGTGCTGCCAGTGCTCTATTTTATCGTCCGATTGGCGGCAATGCTTTCCTACTAACGAGGGAGATAGGCGCATAAAGTTAAAAGAGAGATGTTCAACCTTGGAAGTTTTGTTCTTTAGGGTCAGAAAATAGACCAGAATTTGGCTGTGCCAAATCACACAAAACTTCTGCCTGGCAGAGAAAGGAGGGCCATACTAATGTATAAGCGGTTATCCATTTTAGGCTCCACTGGATCGATCGGAACGCAGGCGCTGGATGTCGTTCGGCTCAACGGTTTTACCGTTTGCGCGCTCACAGCCAACAGCCGTATCGATGTGCTGGAGGAGCAGATCCGGGCGTTTCACCCCGCGCTGGCCGCCGTTGTGGACGAAGAAGCGGCGAAGGATTTGCGTGCCCGTGTGGCAGATACGGGCACCAAAGTGCTCGCCGGCATGGATGGCGTGATCGAATGCGCACGCTGCGAAGGCGCTGATACCGTGCTCAACGCCATTGTGGGCATGGCGGGGCTTTTGCCGACGCTCGCCGCTATTGAAGCGGGCAAAGAGATTGCGCTCGCCAACAAGGAAACGCTTGTGGCGGGCGGTAAGCTTGTGATGGAGGCGGCGCGGAAAAAGGGCGTGCGAATTTTGCCGGTGGACAGCGAGCATTCCGCAATTTTTCAGTGCCTTCAAGGCGCGCCCGCGGGGCAAAAGGATGCCCTCAAGCGCATTATCCTAACGGCTTCCGGCGGCCCGTTTTTCGGCAGGACGAAAGAAGAACTGCGCGGGGTAACGGTGGAGCAGGCGCTCAACCACCCCAACTGGAGCATGGGCGCGAAGATCACGATCGATTCCGCCACCATGATGAATAAGGGCCTTGAGCTGATTGAGGCCGTATGGCTTTTTTCTATGCCGCCGGAGCGGGTGGATATCGTCGTCCATCGCGAGAGCGTGGTGCATTCGCTGATTGAATTCGCGGATCATTCTGTCATTGCCCAAATGGGTGTGCCGGATATGCGCATTCCGATCCAATATGCGCTGACGTATCCAGAGCGGCATGTCTCTCCCGTCGAGCAACTCAGCCTTGCAGCGTTTGGCGCGCTGCACTTCGCCGAGCCGGATTATGAGGCTTTCCCGCTGATTCAAGTATGCCGCAGAGCGATTCTGCGCGGCGGCGTATACCCGGCGGTGGCCAATGCGGCCAATGAGGAGGCGAATCGCCTCTTCCGCGAGGGAAAGCTCCGCTTTTTGGAGATCGGCGAACTGGTGGCCGCGGCTGCGGAGTGTGCGCCCGACCGACCAGATTATACATTGGATGATATCTGTGAGGCGGGTGCGGCCGCGCGGGAGTTTGTACGCAAACAGGCAAAAACCTAAACTGTTCGATATGAAAGAGGTGACCCGGTATTAATATTCCGATTTTGTTACTTGATGCCGCCAGCGTTTGGAGCAAGGCCTGGCCTATCCTGTTCGCTATTTTGTTTTTCGGTGTGATTATCCTAATCCATGAGCTGGGGCATTTCACGGTAGCCAAGCTCTCCGGCATCAAGGTCAATGAGTTCGCCATCGGCATGGGGCCAAAGCTGCTGAGCTTCGGCAAAGGGGAAACGAAATATTCCCTGCGGCTGATCCCCATGGGCGGCTATGTCCAGATGGAGGGAGAGGATGAGGCAAGCGAAGATGAGCGGGCTTTTAACCAAAAGCCCGTGTGGAAGCGCTTCCTCGTTGTGATCGCAGGCGCGGTGATGAATATTATCCTCGGCCTTGTGCTCGTTGCGATTTTGCTCACCCAGCAGAATTTGATTGGAACGACCCAGATCGCCGGTTCCATGAAAACGCATCAAGCCAGTCCTCCGGCTTGCAGGAGGGCGATGTGATCACGCATATCAACGGCACCTCCGTCTGGTCGGATCGGGATATCAGCTTCCTCATGGCGCGGGATAGGGACGGCGTGATCGATTTCACCGTCAAGCGCGACGGCCAGAAGACCGAATTAAAAAATGTGAAATTCGACACGCGCGAGGTGGACGGTCAAACGGTCATCACCTTTGATTTTATTATCATCGGTGAGAATAAAACCTTTTGGAACGTGCTGAAAACATCGTTCCTGGAAACGGCCTCCATGGCAAGGCTCGTGTGGCTGAGCCTGTTTGACCTTGTAACAGGGCGTTTCGGCTTGAGCGATCTGGCCGGCCCAGTCGGCACGGTGAGCGTGATTGCAGAGGCGACCACATCCGGCGGGTTCCTCAACGCGCTGTCGCTGATGGCGTTTATCACGATCAATATCGGCGTATTCAATTTGCTGCCGATCCCGGGGCTTGATGGCGGCAGGCTCTTTTTCCTGATCATCGAGGGCATCCGCAGAAAACCTGTCAACCCGAAGCGAGAAGGGATGATCCACGCGATCGGCCTGGTTTTGATGTTTGCGCTGATTGCAGTGGTCACATTCAACGATATTTTGCGGCTCATCCGAGGTGGATGACGTAACTGCCGCTTTTGCCATGAGAAAGGAATGACATACGATGGAGAGAAGGCAAAGCCGGGCCGTTTTTGCAGGCGGCGTGCAGATCGGCGGAGACGCTCCGGTGAGCGTGCAGTCGATGCTCAACGTTCCCGCACACGATGTGGAGGGCAATGTTGCACAGGCAAAATCCCTGTATGAGGCAGGGTGCGAGATCATCCGTGCCGCAGTGCCGGATCTCAAATCCGTGCAGTTGATTCCCGCGTTAAAAAAGGCAGTGCCCGTGCCGGTTGTGGCGGATATCCATTTTGATTATCGCATTGCGCTTGCCTGCGTGGAGGCGGGGGTGGATAAAATCCGCATTAATCCGGGCAATATTGGCTCCGACGAGCGGGTAAAGGCGGTTGCAGATGCATGTAGGGGCGCAGGAGCATCCCTATCCGCATTGGCGTCAACAGCGGTTCGCTGGAAAAGGAGATCCTTGCAAAGCATGGCGCTCCGACGGCGCAGGCGCTCGCGGAGAGCGCCATGTATCATGTGCGGCTGCTGGAAAAATGCGATTTTTACGATATTGTGATTTCGATCAAATCCTCGGATGTGCAGCGGATGGTGGAGGCATATGAGATCATTGCGGCGCAGTGTGATTATCCACTCCATCTTGGCGTAACGGAGGCAGGTACCGCCCGCATGGGGTTGATTAAATCAAGCGCCGGCATCGGTTCGCTTCTGCTGCACGGCATCGGCGATACGATCCGCGTTTCCCTGACGGACGCGCCGGTCAATGAGGTCTATGCGGGCTTCGATATCCTCAAGGCTGTGGGGCTCAAGACGGATGCGCCCACGCTCGTTTCCTGCCCGACCTGCGGGCGTACGAAGATCGATCTGATTGGCCTGGCCGCCCAGGTGGAGGAGCGGTTGCGGGATTGCCGCAAGCCGATCAAGGTGGCGGTCATGGGCTGCGCAGTCAACGGCCCAGGCGAAGCGCGAGAGGCGGATATCGGCGTAGCAGGCGGCGACGGCTGCGGCCTACTTTTCAAAAAGGGCGAGATCATCCGCAAGGTGCCGGAGGATCAGATTCTGGACGAACTGATGCGGGAGATCGAAAAGCTTTGAGAGGCAAACGACCGCAAATGAATAGCATATAGGAGACGTTATGCAGAAGGATCGTTTTTTAGCCCTGTTTGGGGATTACATAGAGGAGCATATCAGGCAGAATCTGTCCGATGGGCAGGTTCTGTCTGTTGTCATTGAACGGGAAGCGCGTGCGCTGGATATCGAAGTGGATTTTGACGCCGTATTTCCGGAGGAAACGCTGGAGGCGGCGCAGCGGTCAATCCGAACGCTGATGCGGCTGCAATCGGTGGCGATTGAGCCGTATTTTCCCAAGGAGGCTTTTTCAGAAGCCTATTTTCCACATATGGTGCGGGCGCTGCGGCGGGAAAACGCCGCTGCGAACGGCTTTTTGAATGATGCGGCGGCCCGTCTGGAGGAGAATGTGTTCACCATCACGCTCACGCACGGCGGCGCGGATATTCTAAAAGATACGGGCTGCGACGCCTTTCTGCGCGCGCTGGTGCAAAAGCGCTTCGGTGTTGCGGTAGAAATCCGGTTTGACGGCGAAGTGACCGTTACGCCGGAAGCGCCGGCTTTTGTGAAAATGCAGGAGCAGGCGGATGCGCAGCAGAAAGCAGAGCGGGAGGCCGCCAAACGCAAAGCGGAAGGGGATAAGCTGAAAGGCGAGCACAAGATGTACGACGGCCTGCCGCTTTATCTCGAAACCGCGCGGGAGATTCTGGGCCGCCCGGTGCGCAACAAGCCGGCGCCGATCCGCGATCTCAACCCGGAGGACGGCACGGTCACAGTCTGGGGAGACGTGTTCGGCTATGAATCGAAGGAGACGCGTGACGGCAGAAGCCTCATCATCTCCTTTCACATCACCGACTACACCGGCTCCTACACGGTGAAGATTTTTGATGAGAAAGAAAATGCCGCAAAGGTCGATCAGGCCATCAAGGATGGAATGACGGTGCTGGTGCGCGGCAGCGTCAGCTACGATAAATACTTCCGTGATTACGCGATCCGCCCGCTTTCCATCATGAGCGTCCAGAAGGAAAAGAAGATGGATGATGCGCCGGTCAAGCGCGTCGAGCTCCATCTGCACACCAAAATGAGCGCAATGGATGGTATCTCCGACTGCTCCGCGCTTATCAAGCGTGCTGCTGAATGGGGGCATAAGGCTGTTGCAATCACGGATCACGGCGTTGCGCAGGCGTTCCCGGAGGCGATGAACACCGCCGCTGCAACGGGAATTAAGGTGATCTACGGCGTGGAAGGCTATTTCGTCAACGATATGGTGCCGATTGTCACCGGCCGAGAGGATACGCCGTTCGACGGTGAATTTATCGTTTTCGATATCGAGACCACGGGCTTCAACGCGCAGGATGATCGCATCACGGAAATTGGTGCTGTGCGCGTAAAGGGCGGGAAAATCCTCGATTCCTTCGATACCTTTGCCAATCCAGAAATGCCAATCCCCGCGCGCATTACGGAGCTGACCGGCATCACGGACGAGATGGTCAAGGATGCGCCAGACGAGGAAGCGGCGGTGCGCGCGTTTCTTTCCTTCTGCGGCGACGCTGCCACGCTGGTAGCGCACAACGCCCCCTTTGATACCGGCTTTATTCGCGCGGTCTGTGCGCGGCATCATATCGAATACAACTATACCAGCATCGATACCGTCCCGATGAGCCGCTCGCTCTTAAAGGGGCTGAAGAATTATAAACTCGATACGGTTGCGAAATATTTAAAGCTGGAGGATTTTAACCACCACCGCGCCTGTGATGACGCCAAAATCCTGGCGGATATTTTTGTCCTTCTGCTCGAAGAAGCGCGCAAAGCGGGCAATATCGAATCGATTGGCCTGCTCAATACTGCGCTTTCGGAGGTGGACCCCAAAAAGCTGCGCTCCTATCACCAGATTATCCTGGTGAAGAACCTGACGGGGGTTGAAAAAATCTCTACCGGCTGATCTCGATGTCCCACCTGAAGTATTTCTACCGCCAGCCGCGCATCCCGAAGAGCGAGCTGATCAAATACCGCGAGGGGCTTTTGATCGGCAGCGCCTGTGAGGCGGGCGAGCTCTACCGCGCCGTGCTCGACGGAAGGCCTTGGGACGAGCTAAATCAATCGCTTCGTTTTACGATTATCTGGAAATCCAGCCCAAGGGCAACAACGCCTTCCTCGTGCGGGAGGGCCGTGTCAGCGGCGAAAAGCAGCTGGAGGAGATTAATCAGACGATTCTCAAGCTCGGCGATGAGCTGAATAAACCGGTGGTCGCCACGTGCGACGTCCATTTCCTTGACCCGGGCGATGAAATTTTCCGCCGCATCCTCATGGCTGGGCAGGGATTTTCCGATGCGGACAACCAGGCCCCGCTCTACCTGCGCACCACGCAGGAAATGCTCGATGAATTTGCCTATCTCGGCGAGCGGGCCTATGAGGTGGTCGTGGAAAATCCGAATCAAATTGCGGATATGGTAGACGTGATGCGCCCCTTCCCGGAGGGCAATTTCCCGCCGAACATCCCCGGCGCGAAGGAGGAACTGCGCGAAATCTGCTGGACGAACTGCAAAAAGATGTATGGAGATCCTGTGCCACAGTATGTGGCCGACCGCCTTACGCGCGAGCTCGATTCGATCATCGAGCACGGTTTTGCCGTCCTCTATATCATCGCGCAGAAGCTGGTGAAAAACTCCGAGGATCACGGCTATCACGTCGGCTCCCGGGGCTCCGTCGGCTCGTCGTTCGTGGCGACGATGGCGGGTATCTCCGAAGTGAACCCCCTTGCGCCGCACTATGTCTGCCCGCAGTGCTGCCACAGTGAATTCTTTACCGACGGCTCCGTCGGCTCCGGCTACGACCTGCCGCCCAAGGATTGCCCGCACTGCGGCATCCCGATGAAGCGCGACGGGCATGAAATCCCGTTCGAGACCTTCCTCGGCTTCAACGGCGATAAGGAGCCGGATATCGACCTGAACTTCTCCGGCGAGTTCCAGGCGCAATCCCATCGCTATACGGAGGAGCTGTTCGGCCCGCAAAATGTGTTCAAGGCCGGCACAATCTCCACGGTGGCGGAAAAAACGGCCTATGGCTTCGTGAAAAAATATACGGAGGAACGGGGCCTGATTCTGCACAAAGCTGAGGAGGAGCGGCTTGCGCGCGGCTGCACCGGCGTCAAGCGCACCACCGGCCAGCATCCGGGCGGCATGGTCGTTGTGCCGAACGATCATGAGGTTTATGAGTTCACGCCCGTCCAGCACCCGGCGGATGACGCGGATAAGGGCTCCGTCACCACGCACTTTGACTTCCACGCGCTGCACGATACGCTGTTAAAGCTCGATGAGCTTGGCCACGATGTGCCCACCCTCTACAAGCACTTGGAGGATATGACGGGCATCCCGGTGATGGACGTGGATATTTGCGACCGCAAGATCATTGAGCTGTGCACCAGCCCGGAGCCGCTCGGCGTGACAGCCGAGGAGATCGGCTGGCCGACGGGAACGCTCTCCATCCCTGAGATGGGCACGAATTTCGTTTGCGGTATGCTCATGGAGGCAAAGCCGAAGACCTTCTCCGACCTGTTGCAGATTTCCGGCCTGTCGCACGGCACAGACGTGTGGCTTGGCAATGCGCAGGAACTCATTCAGAACGGTACCTGCACCATCTCTGAGGTAATCGGTACGCGTGACAGCATCATGACCTATCTGATGCATAAGGGTGTAGAGCCTGGCATGGCGTTCAAAATCATGGAGATCGTCCGAAAGGGCAAGGCCCCCAAGCTCCTCACGGACGAGCACAAGCAGGCCATGCGGGATAACAACGTGCCGGAGTGGTATATCGACTCCTGCCTGAAGATCAAATATATGTTCCCCAAGGCGCACGCCGCGGCCTATGTCAGCGCCGCGCTGCGCTTGGGCTGGTATAAAATCTACCGGCCGCTGGAATATTACGCGGCGCTTCTTACCGTGCGCGGCGGCGATCTTGACGCGGTGTCAGCCGTGGCGGGGCGTTCAGCGGTCAAGCGCAAAATGATGAGCTGATGGCAAAGGGCAAGGACGCCTCCGCGAAAGAGGAGGATCAGCTCACCATTTTGCAGATTGTCAACGAGATGCTCGCGCGCGGCATTGAGTTTTTGCCCGTTGATCTCTACAAATCCGACGCGACCGTTTATCAGATTGAGGATGGTAAAATCCGCCTGCCGTTTTGGCCCTCAAGGGGACGGGTGAAAGCGCGGCAAAGGGCCTTGCCGCCGCGCGGGATGACGGCCAAGGGGCATTCATCTCCTGCGATGATCTGCGCAACCGCTCCGGCGTTTCCAGCAGCGTGATGACGATGCTGGGCGAGGCGGGCGCGCTTGAGGGGCTGCCCCAGAGCAGCCAGATGAGCTTATTTGGTTAAAGAAAGGCTGTGGAATGCAATGACGCAACAGAATCGCTCCTTTGCGATACCCTTCCATTCTGGGGATGGGCTCGGCTGCAATTACTACCGAATTCCCGCCCTGATCACCACGCAGCAGGGCGTGACCATTGCCGCAATGGACGCCCGCTTCGGCGGCCTGCATGATTCGCCTAACAATTTGGATACAGCGCTCTCCCTGAGCAACGATTGCGGCAAAACATGGTCGAAGCCAACGCTTCCCTTCCACCTTGTAGACTATGCAGATAGCGATGCGCGTTTGCCGCTGCGCAACGGCGCGATGGCCACAAAGCCGAGCGCATCAACTATAGATCCATGCCTGCTGGAGGATCGGGAAACGGGGCGGATTTTTTTGTTGGTGGATATGTTCCCCGGCGGATTTGGTTCCCTACAGGCCAAAACGGGCTCAGGTTATGCGCAAATTGGCGGCGAGGCCTGCCTGCGGCTGCGTAAAAAGGGCAGCTTATCCTTCCGCTATTATGTGCGCCCGGACGGAATGATTTGTTCGCAGGATGGGCAGCCAACCGCCTATTCCCTGAATGCGGAATATGAGCTTTTGGAAAACGGAAAGCCGCTTTTTGTCCGCCAGCGGCGGGCTATCGTCGGGAAAACACTGGTGCGCACGAAAAAGACGGATATCAAAGTGCCGATGCATCTTTTTTACGCGGATTCCCTTTTTCAAGCAGAAAAAACATCTTATCTATTTTTGCGCTATAGCGATGATCAGGGCAAAACCTGGTCAAGCCCCATTTCCCTTAATGCAATGGTAAAATCGCCGGATATGCGCGTGCTGGTAACAGGGCCAGGCTGTGGCGTCCAGCTGCGTGGCGGGGAACATGCCGGAAGGCTGCTGTTCCCTGTTTATCATGTGACGGCTGGCTTTCGGGAGCAGTCCTGCATGGTGATTTACAGCGACGATCATGGCGGAACCTGGCATTTGGGCGGTGGGCCGCGCTATGGGCGGGAGATCGGCATGATGAGCGAATCCCAGCTTGTGGAGCTGCCGGATGGCAGCGTGCAGGACTGCTCCCGAAAGCCAGCCGTCACATGATAAACAGGG
>ENA-OQED01000248-OQED01000248.1-human-gut-metagenome-genome-assembly--contig:-NODE-248-length-22551-cov-0.950945_pt1 | contig 22551 bp, 31 predicted proteins | sample MGYA00242790_ERZ504625 | MGnify/ENA primary metagenome ERZ504625 (study PRJEB26092, sample SAMD00036345) | human gut metagenome | host: Homo sapiens | study: EMG produced TPA metagenomics assembly of...
CAATGGTGCAAGAAGGACGTGTTCAGGCGCCAGTTGGACAAGACCAATCCGGAACCGACGCCGGTGCCGTATGATCCGTTCGCGGGGGGAGGACTCGGAACGCAAGATGAATGCCGGCTGGTTCGAGGCAGCCCAGAATTTCGGATGTTTGCCGCGTGACACGGATTTCGTGCGCAAGGAGCTTAAGCGTGCGGCGACCCCGGACGAGCTTGCCGCTGTCGCGGCGAAGTTCGATGCGGTCAAGAAAAGCGAGCGTACGAACGTGCTCGGCAGGTTCTATGGGCCCGAATACGAGTACACGGTTCGTGAAGCGGTGCTTGGGTTGCCTGATGGGGTTAACGCGATGTCCGTCGAGCATGAGTTTCGTCGGATGGGTATCGAAGCAGATAATTACGCTCCGGGAGTTGTCGCCGTGCGTATCGGTTGAACAGTTGCGGTCGCAATCCCCTTCCGTGAGGGAGGGGGGGTCAAGACCGCCTCACATACTTTCTGTTTGGCTTCTGCTGGTCCTGTATATATCGCTTGATGATTTCCAGTGGCGCTCCGCCACAGCTCACGATGCAGTAGCTTGGCGACCAGAAGTGGTCACCCCACAAGGCTTGCCTGACCTCGGGCCAGTCATGTTCCCGGACGCGTTTGCTGCCGTTGGTCTTCAGGCTCATGACGAGTTTGCTGAGCTGGACTTTCGGTGGATAGGCCACGAGGAGATGCGCATGGTCCTTGTCGGTCTCGAACTCCTCCAATTCGCATTCGAAGCGTTCGCAGACCTCCCGGAACGTGTCGCCCAGCAGTTTCGTCACCCTTGGGGACATCACCTTGCGGCGGTATTTGGTGACGAGGACGATGTGGGCATGCAATTCATGGACCACATGCCTACCGGTACGCCAATCATGTGTGTTTTCAGTCATAACAGAATCATAGACCATGTGATAGAATGAGAGTCATGAAACGAAGCGCCAGAACCAAAGACAGTGAGACGTGGAGGGTCGCCATCGTGCCCATCCGTCTCTCCGGCGCCGACTATCGCCGTGCCCATGAGGCGTGCCATAAGGCGGCGTCGCTGTGGAATTTCTCCTTGCTTCGATTCAGGAATATTGGAAGGAAAACGAGACCGACCCCACCGAAAAGGAGATGCGGCACTTCCTTTACGAGCAACGCCCCGACCTGCGTGACGGACTCCACGCGCACACGGTGCAGCTAATCCTCGGCGACTTGATGGACGCCGTTTCGACGTATCGTTCGAACCGTGACTCCGGTGACAAAAACGCCAGAGCGCCACATCGGGAGAAGAACTATCGACCTCTGGAGTTCACCGCTGGCTTTGGTTGGCGGGTGACGCCGGATGGGCGGCGCATCGCTTTGAGTTTCGGCAAAGGCCACAAGCGCATCGCACTTCCCCTCCCCGAGATCGCGGACCCCAAGACCGGCGAGATTCTTCCGTCTGAACGCTGGGGTTCCATGCAACTGTGCTGGGACCGCAACGCCCGCAAGTGGAGCCTCCATATCAGCGTGCCGACCCCGAAGCCGCCACAGGGCAATCCGGACATCATCGCCGCGATAGACGAGGGCATCATCAATCCGATGACCGTCGCCATCGAGACCGAGGACTCCTACGACGTGCTGGTGGTCAACGGGCGTCACGCCCGCGCCGTCAAGCACTATAGGAACACTCGCATCGCCACGCTTCAGGAGAAACTGTCACGCTGCGTCAAAGGCTCGAAGCGTTGGCGCAAGCTCAACGCGAAACGCAAGCGCATCGAGGCCATGACCGATTCCGCCCTGCACAACGCCAACCACCAGACCACGCGCAAGGTCGCGGACTTCATGCAGGCGCATGACGCCGGACGCATCGTCACGGGAGACGTGCGCGGCATCGAGAAGAGCACCCGCAAGGACGAGGCCAAGCGCGTCAGGAACACCAAGAACCAACGCCGCAGGTTGTCCCAATGGTCACGCGGCAGACAAGAGACTTTGCTCGAACACAAGACCGGCATGGCAATCGAGCATATCGACGAATCTTGGTCGTCCAAGACCTGCCCCGCGTGCCAAACACGCAACCACCCCAATGGGCGTGGATACCACTGCCATAATTGCGGTTTCACCTGCAACCGTGACGCGGTAGGCGCAATCAACATTCTGATTCGCGCGAAAAACGGCTCCTACCAGCCGATGGACACGAACAAAACGGTTCATGTCAAATATCTCCGGGCCACGCCAATCTTCCAACCGAGGCCGGCGTCGAGCATGGAGTAATCCCCGGAACCGGGGCATGACCTCGTATGAGGTCATGTAGCCATGCCGGAAGCAATCATCTCTGCGAAAGGCACGGAAGCCCCGACCGTAAGGTCGGGGAGGTTCACTGCGCATACTGCGTATATGGATCTGGCCCCGGAACTGCAGGCCAAGCTGTTGGACAAGATTCGTGTCGCGAACAGTGGCATGCCAAGCCCGCAACGCTTCATCCTGCCCGACAACGGCATGGTGCATGTCGTCTCCCATGATCGTGATGGGTATCCGGTGCATGACTATTGGCGGCGCAAACCATCCAGATAGGACAATGCGGCCACTGCTGGTGTTGATTTGCTTGTCGGTGAATTCTGTCACAGAATAAGGTCAGGCAAACGAAGCAATGCAACTGCATATAACAGAACGCTGAGCATGGATTGGAGGTGGTCGCAATGCTTACCTTGCTGGCAATGATTGGACTTTTTCTTCTCGTTCTTGGATTGGTGATAGTCCTGTTGATGGGAATGTTCTTCAGCAGCGACATGGGCGGCATATTCGTGAACGTGTTCAACTATGCGACTTCCACTGGGATCGCTGATCTGGTGACCGTTGGGGTCATGCTCATCATCCTGTTTGCGGCTTTCGCGGTACAAGCCGTTATCTGGTTCTTCGTCACCGAGAGGATGTTGGATTCTGCGCTCCCGCTGATCGTCCAAATGATCATCGAACTGATTGTTTTCATCCCGATTCCTACGTTCTTCTTCATGGCTTGGGGCTTGGAGTATCGTTGGGCTGGTGTCCTATGTGTTCTTATCTTCGCATTGCCGGCCGTGTACGACCTGGGTTCGAACGTGTACATCAAACTTGAGGAGATCAAGGAAAACAAGAACTCGAGGTTGATTGATCCTTCGCCCGAAAAACCTTTCTCTCAGTGGACAGAATGCCTCCGATTCGGATAATCGGAGGCATTCGCTTTCCTGGGAAGGATACGCTGGAACCACACGTTTTTTTGGATTAGGAGTCGAGGATGCACGGAACATTCAGCAGGCCTATGAAAATACTCGCCAGTGTTATTACAGTGGCGGTTCTCGTCGCTGGCATCCTGGCTTGGAGTACGTGGCGTAAAAAGTCACTGCCGCGGAACACCAGCAGGCGCAAGCCAACAGTTGAAAAAACATAAGTCGGAGGAACGCAAGAAAGCCGCTGAGGCTGCCGCAAATCAGCTGACCGATGAGGAGAAACAACAGTACACGGATCTGGCCATCCAATTCGAACAGGCAGCCCGCAACTGGGGGAGTGACCCCACGATCAATTTGGACTCACTCAGCCAACATGATGCTCAACAGGTAATCGACCAGTTGCGGACACCGGACATCGGAAGCAATCCTCTACCCGCTCTGAGCGCTATCCCAGCGGATAAGAACGATGGGCCTGATGCCGTCAGCTATCCATGCGAAGAGGAATATGAAAACGCATGTAAAGCGTATCCGACAATGAAAGCATGGTGGAACAGTGAGGCGTTGGCGACCGGCAGCCGGTGGACGGACGGACCTCACGTGACAGTCAACGAAGACCGAACGGTCACGGTCACAGGAAAGGTCGAATCCATGCTTTTGCAGGACGGTGATTCCTTCAACAATGGGAGCATCTGGGCATTGACTCCAGCTTGGAGAGACTACGACATCAACGATGAACTCACCATCGCAAACGGGAAAATCAGCGGCATGAACATCAACGGCGACAACCCTTGGTGGATTAATCCTTGGCTGACACGCTGGGACAATAACATGGCCGACGATTTGAGCGAGGGAACCAGAATAGCCATCCCAGTGAAAGGCGATCCCGAGATGGGCCTCGCCCATTCCAGCATGACGCCCATCCTTAAGGGACCTGTCACGCAGTCGGACTTGGATGGCAAGGTTGACTGGCATCTTTGGGATAGCGTTCCCATGGCATCGGTTGGAGGAGGCTGCCAGAATCCGGGATACTGCGGCTAGTTCTCCAGCTTTCTTCCGGAGAACACGTTGCCGGCGCCATCGAACTGCTTTTGCGTGAGCCAGCGACTGTTGTACCCCTCCCATGGGCCGCTTCCGTTCGTGCCGTAGTTTCCCTCGCTGATTCGGATTCTCCATCCGTTTGCGTCCTGCTTGACTTCTTCGACCACGGCGATATGCCCGGAGCTCATATCACCTCCCAAAGCACCGCCGAACTGACTGACGCCATCCCCCGGGTGTGGACTGGAATCGACTGTGTATGCAGGGTCGGAGGCGAGATGCACATGGACGTCACCACCCACGGGGGTGTTCCAGTTTGCCACGTCATGATGGTGAATCACCCATAGTCTGACAAGTGCATACCAGTAGCACTGGTAATGTCCGCCGCTGGCGAAGGAAGTGAATGGCCCGTAGTCCCCGTCGTGACACACTTTTGCATCCGTATCGCCACAGCCAGCCAAAATTACGGGTTTTGCCTATAGGAGCCCCGCCCACAGAACCTACGACGGCACTGCCTCCATCACCATCGTCGTCGGATGAGCAGGAAGCTTGAACGACATTGTCGGAACCACTGGAATCGTCGCTTGCCTTCCCAGTGAACTCGATCGCACTAATCTCCGGTGAATCATTAGTAGGAGCGCGCGTATTTCTTTACGTTCCTCTTCATGCCGATCGTTCCACGCTCCGCGCCCATACCCGGCAAGCCATGCGATTGAGGCGTCCTCCGGATTATCCGCATGCAGCCACCATTTGTGCAGGTCATGGTCGGTGACGTTGTACCCTTCGGCCTCGATGTTATCCAGATAGAAGTTGTTCCAATCGGATTTGGACGTGTCAACCAGCATTTTTATCTGCACGTCGGCATCAGAGTCTTTGCCAGACACGTTATGCTGATCCATCCATGCTTGGATTTTGCTGCGCGGTGTCCACTGATTCAGGCCGAAGCCACGCAATGCGGGATTGGTCTCGCCTATCTGCTCCTGTTCCGGATTCATCCCAGATTCGAATTGGATCACACCAAGAGCGCCTGCCGTGCTGGCTTTCGAATACCCGGCTTTGGCGAATGCCTCGGCTATGGCCACCGCGACCTTGTTGGGGGCTATCGATGTGGTCCCGGTTGTCGAATCATCATCTGATGAGGTGCCGCAATCATATTCTGCGGCTGATAAGGACTTTCCGACGTTGCTGGTAAGGGCCGCGACACTGCCGGAAACGGCACTCACCACGTTCATGACGATAAGACCGTTCAACCCCACCAGCAATGCGGCTCCCGCAGCCATGAGTTTTGTACTGGTTTTCAAAGGATGACCCCCTTACGGAAGGCAAAAGTCGGTAAAAATTTACCGACTTTGAATGATTCGGTGAATTACCGTTCTTGGAATGGTCGGAATTCCACGTCGACGAACACGTTGTAATCGTCTCGAAGAAGATTCGCGGCATGTTTCCCCGCTTCGATGATCTCACCTGAAGAACGATTCTCATCCCATGATTCAAACAAAGCCCTCAAAGCATCGGTTTCCTCGTTGGGACTCTTCAACGCGAATCCCAAAAGCCGTGCGGTGTTCAGATCCTTCAACAGCGGAGCCGCTTCCGGAAGCCCAATCGGATGCCGCATTCCAAAGCTCGTCTGCAACGGAGAGGGGATATTCGACATCGTATGCGAGCACATCACCGTCTACATCCTCATGCAGGATGCCCGCTGAAGTATATGCGGCGATGATGGTGAGCATGTACACGCTGATGTCGCTTCCATCCCAAGCGTGATTCAGTGGAGGATTCAGCAAAGGATACTTGAGCACGTCATGATTCGCGAACAGCTCATTCCCCTGAAGCAGAAATACGGGGAGGCTGATCACGGGGGAGTACAGGATACGGTTTTCCACTCCTCCGTATGGGTCTCCGTCAGGTACCGCATACACTTTGGATGCGGTATCGCTGAGACGTTGGATGTATCTGCTGGGGCGTTCCAATAGGAGAGGACGTCCGCTACCGAAACCAGGGAACAGCAATGGTTTCGACTGCTGCTGTTCCTCCGGCTCCGGGGTCAAAGGGGTAACGGCAGATGATTCCTCCGACTTGTCGGAAGCCGGTGTGGAAAATGAGTCATCGAATATGTCTTTGTATCCCATAAGGGGTCACTGCTCCTTGTTCTTTCGTTGTTCTCGTGCGATCTTGTCCGTGGCAGTGGTGCTGATTTCCTTCAACAATGCCGGAGGAATCACGATTTCCACTGGAATAGGGCTGCTTGGACCCGTCTTTGAAATAGGCGACGGCTCCGCGAACGGTCTTCCTCGTCGATGCGCTTACCAGGCGCTTCAGACTGTTCGGGTTCGGCTGACCGTTGTCCAAAGTATCATCGGCTCCCATGCGCTGCAAGATCCGACCATTGGGGTCTTCGATGCCTAGGAGTCGTTCCGCTGATTTGGCCGGACTGACCGTGCCATTGGCTTCTTCCGGGTTGTCCAACGCCAGAAGGAGGGCGCGGCTGATACCTCCGGTCAAGTCGGCATCGATGAACTCCTGCACTTTCTGGCTGATGATGACAGGCGTGAATCGTTGCGAACGGGCCATACGCACCCATTGTTCGAAGGTTCGGGAAGCTCCCTTGTCCTTGCCCATGAACACCCATGCCTCATCGACACCTACCATGCCATCGCGGCCTCGAACGGCGGTGCCGGCTCCCATGACGACCATTCGCAACGTCCACTGGCGGATGCGAGCGGTCATGGAATCATCTTGGCCTTCGGGGATGAGTGAACGGTCTCCGGCGTTGATGAGGGTCAGGTTTTGGCTGATCGTCAACGGCTTGGTGTCATTATCGGTGCCGAAGATAAGACGTAGTCCCTGGTTCGCCTTCAGGTTCATGCTGATTGTCGAAAACACCTCGAGGGTGTTGGAAGGCAATCCAATGGACTCCGCCGTGTTCCCCGCTTTGATGGTCTTCGCAACAGCTTGGGCGGCGACAAGCAGAGCCCGGCCTACGCAACGCGCCCCGTGTTTGACGCCGTAATCCAGCATGGCTGTCATGGCGGATTCCATCTTTGTGTCACCGCCAAGAATGTTCGTCATCATCAGGACGGCGATTTCCTTGGCCTCCTCCACATTCGGAATCACGTTGAACGGGTCGAACGTGCCGTTAGCCACATCGGAATCCAACCGGATGACCGTACCACCCTGCGAACGGGTCGCATCCTCCAAATCATTACCGGCCTCGGATTGATGTAAATGCACGGGGTCTTGCCTTTACCGTCACGCGCGTCAATCTTCGACCATTGCAGAAACAGGCTGAACGCCGCCATCGTATTATGGGTCGGCACGTAATCAGCGATGAGGAACGAATGGTCAGGGCTCCCAACGGTCAGACAACGATGAGGCGCGTTGGATATCTTCCTGATGTCTTTGACGTATAGCCATTGCTGGGTTTGTCTCAACGTCGTAGGAATTAAAGCCGCTTTGCGTTGCAAAGAGAATACCGGCAGATCCGTCGTGAAGGTGATGCGATAACGATCCTGAGCCTCATGACGCACACCATCAGCCGTGTATCCTGCTTTGTTGAGATGGGGTTCGTGAACGACGATTCCCAGAGATCTCAGCAGGCGCACCATTCCTCGGACAATCGGCAGATGATCGGCGGACTGGGTGAACTCTATATTCCCATTTGAGGAGATGGTCCCATCCTGATCCAGCAACCCCTGCACGAGGGAGAGTCTTTGCTCGATGCTCGCCGAGAAGTAGATCTCAGGAATGCGTTTTTCGCGGAGTATCCCCATATCGCGAAGAATGGAGACAAGCCCCTTCACATTCACGACCATCGGCGTATTGATGCTTCCTAGAGAAAATCCCGCAGAGGTGAGACAGGACTTCACATGCTGCAAATCACCATTCCTGTTATCTGAAGCGATGATTCCAGTGCCGATACTACCGTCGGCTAACCAAGCCCCTAAAACCCATGGGTCAAGTGCAGGTCGGCTTGCGGGGTTGGCAACAGGCATCGCGGCTCGGATTGCCCATTGCGCACGATTGCCTGAATCCTTTAGACCAGACGCAAGCATGTCTCGCGTAGTCACAACCTGTTCACAATATCCAAGGGAATTGGTCTCGTTGAAGGCCCCCTCATAACGAAGCATCATGCGTTGCCCTATGGCTCTGCATGCTTCTCGAACGTTGTATACGGATACCGAATCATGACGCATTCTGTCGGAGTGAATTCGTTCTTCCGTATCCCACTCACTGATTGGATTGAGCGTTTTTGTGACAGATGCGATAGAGGAACGGCTTGGTGAACGATCCTCGAGCATCTTCTGTATGTCAGTGATGCTGATGCCCTTCGGATAGTTATCTTCCAAATGCTTTCTTAGGACATCCGCACGCTCCCTGGCGAGATCGTTCCATCTTTTCGCATGCTGCGCCACGCCATCATAATGTGCAATCAAAGCCCGAAGAGCTTCCTGCGTGTTATAGCGCCTACAGTTCTGCCGAGTCTTAAAAGGTTTTTTTGTATCCGCTATCGCGCGGTCTCGCTGTTCTTGATGAGATTCAACTCCCATAAATCGCAGCGCTGCGGCAATGGTCTTGGCATTGCTCTCTCCGCTCCACCAACGACTCGTTACTGGATGGACAAACTCTGCAAGCTCGTTCACGCTCATGGTTGATTGGGCCGGTAGCGCATCAGACATCCGACATAGCTCATCGTATGTCTCCGACAGCATGTTCTTACGCTGTTGGGATTTCAAATGTTTTGGTTTTCTGAATTTGTTTCGATCTTTGAAATCGGAGACGATCCACTGGTGGTTCCCGCTGGCTTTTATCGTTTGACCGTCACTGAGGGTGACTTCGTAAAGATCTTCCGTGTGAATCGGATGAAGCTTGAGGAGTGGATAAGGTTTTCCGTCCCGCCCGTAGACGAGGTCTCCCTCATGCAAATCGCTGATCTTAGCATTTTTCCATGGGGGAAGCTAGCCTGAGGGGGAACCGGAATTGTGGAGGAAATGTGAACGGCCTTCCCGCTTCCTGTATCTCCGATAATAGCCAAAATTGGACGCCTGTCCTTGTCCTGCACGGTTGTTGTCCCGATATACACCGGTTGCCTGTTGGCTTCGGACAATCCGACAAGAGCTCCGTCCCTGTCGCCTGCTTTGGCGAAACTGCTCACGCCTCCTCCCGCGACGCATGTTGCGGCCCAGTGGATCTCATAGGGGGTCATGCGTACGTTCGAACAGGCCTGCATGCTTTTGAACGCCATCAACTGTTCGCTAGCCGTCGTCAGATTGACGAACTCGATGTTGGGGATACACCCCAAAGCGTCGATGGCCATCTGCTCGTTGCCCGCCACGCAGGTGGCGACGCTCAGATCAATGATGCTGGGGCGGCATGTCCGGAGTATTGTAGATTGCCTTCTTATAATCCAAACGCTCCTTGATTTCGGTCATATCACCGGGGGCTTCATGGCCTTTCTCGTACCGTTCCTTAATGCTTTCGTCGATGGCGCGGCTGTTGCGTCGAATCTGGTCGGCGGTGACTTTCGCCGGTTCGACTTTGCCTCGGATGCTTGTGGCGACCGCATTGGCTCCGCCGGCTCGTCCGACTTCCATGAGTCTAGCAATCCACAGGTTGTTTGGATCCGTGATGCTGCTTTGGTTGAAATCCGCCGTGCGTGCGAAGCAGATGCTGGCCGGGTATTCTTCGTCGATATTCCACTCGGTGCAGTCCACGCCATTGTCGTACAGGTTTTTGGCGTGGGCGCAGGTCGCGTTATCCGGGAAGAAATGCACGTGTGCGTTCTCCGCCAGGATAGGCAGGGCCGACGAGTTGGCGCGCCCCACCCACCATGATTCCATCATGGCGACCAGCTGTTCGCGTTCCTGCTCATCCATGATGGTGAATGGTTCCAGCCCGGCGTTGAGCATGATTCGTTCGATATTATGCGCGTCTGGCAGATACTCTTCGAACATTGGGCATCCGTTTGCCACCGAATAGCACATGCGGTCGTACCATGTCAGGGCGCGTTGCAGCATGCCGGGCTTGCGATTGTTGCTATGATCCCCGACCAGTTTCAAAGGAACGCCGATGACCGCGAACTGCTTGCATACCTTCTGGCTACGGTAGTACTGCGCCTGGTATCGTCCGAGGTCGGTGTCCCTCATGCTGGCCGGCGGACTGTATCGGACGGGCATGGATCCGGTGAGTAGATGGAATTCGCGATATTCGCTTTGAAGCATGTAACGGTAGCGCATACCGGCAACCGTGACCTGATTGGCGAGGCCGTCGAAGAACGCCATCAGCTGTTGCGCGGCATCGTTGCGTTTCCGGTCGTTGGCTCCATCCAGCAATGCAGTGCTCCAGGGGATGCGCGCGTACAGCCATACGGTGCGATCCGGCGTGGCAGAACGGAGCAGCCCGTATTCGCTGGCCGGGCTTATAAAGCTTTCTGGACGGTAGAAGTTTCCTCGTGGCATATATTCCACGATAGATTTTGATGTTGTTATTAACCGATATTCTATTGAAAATACCCGTTTTTCGGTTGGTGGCGATATCCAAAAAAAATATCCCGACCGCAATGGTCGGGAGATTAGGAAAGGTTGCCGGTTAGTCGTCCACGCCGACGCAGTCCTGGTTGACTAGTTCACGCACGTGATCGACGGCCCGCTGCAGTTCCGGTGTCATATCGAAGTCATCGGTACGGTAGAAGGCCGAGTTGCCGTTGGATTTACGACTGGCGCTGACCGCGACGTTGGTCACCGTCATCTTGCCCTTGTCGTCACGGTCCAAGTGGACGAACAGGGTCCTTGCGGTCAGCTCGCGACGTCCCCCCACATATTTCAGTGTCCCTTGGACGGTGATGTTTGGTTCCAACTGATATGCCACGTCTGCCGTGTATCGGATGCTTGGGATGCTGGATATGATTTTCGACATGATTAACCCTCGTTCCGGGTGATGTACATGCAATTCATGTGAGTGGTTTTCAGGATTTCGCGCAGAGGGGTTTCTTTGACGACGCCTCCGCCCTTATATGCTTGGATGCTGTAATCGTCGATGGGGAACTTGGTTTTTATTTTCGACACGTGCTCGAGTTTCACCCAGCACCGCGCTTCGGGGATGGTGAGGCTTGGCGGCGCTGTGAACCCGTCATAGTCATTCATGCCGTAAGCGTAATATGCGCCTGAATCATGAATGTCGGCCTCAATGTAAGTGTCATCCGTCATCCATAAGAACGCTTTTTTACATGTGTTGACGGTCAAATCGGACACGTTGAACTTGAGAGGGAACAGCACTTTCCCGTCGGATTTCTCGGCATGCTCCTCTATGTAATCCAGAATGGTTTTATCCAGATCCCAGTTATACCGGCAGGTGATTCCGTCGGCGAGTTTGACCGATTGCCGTCCTGGATAGGATGACTGTTTCTTGTAGCGCACGAAGAGCGCTCGTCGATCGTATAGTGTTGCCATAAGTCTTCCTTTTATGCAGATGTTTTCAGTATAACAGCCACGACAGAGGTTAAATAGGGCGGATTATGAACGTGGCTGCATTTGTTTCCATCGCATCCGCCAGCGATATCTTTTTGGCGTTGTAGCCAATCTCTCGAACTTGTCCGGATCGAAATCTCCCAATTGCTGCACATTGTCCAACGCCAACCAGTAGTTGGCAGGCGTTCTTCCCCATGGGAATGGTGCCTGATAGTGGGATTTCGGATTCCAGGTTTTTGGATTGTATGCCTCTCCGAAATTGGTCACCGTTCCAACGAGTTTGATTGCGCTTTGGGGTGACCAGAGCAGCAAATAATGAAAACCGATTTTGTTTCGCAATGATTTAAAGTTGCCGACGAACAGCAGTCTTCCCTCGTGCTCGGCGGCATGACGGAGGAATTCCTCGATGGTGGTTTGCGGGCTGAAATAGGAGATTCGCCCTCGTGGGGCGTGGCCTATTCGTAGCATCAAGGTAAGTCCGTCTATCTTGAAGGGTTCAGTCTGCGATGTCATGGAACAATCTTATCACATGCGGATATATTCAGTATGTCAGATAAGTGTCTTCAGCTCGTACACAACCAATTCAGGCGCCTCACGAACCCGACCGAAAAGCTCATGACCACGCTTCGACCGCTCGATCGCACGCATCACCACCTCCGGAGCGGAACGGATATCCAATCGGGCTTTCCCGACCCTATCCGCCCACAAATTCTGCATCACCGTCAACTCGACACGATTAACACTGCGAATCTGCAAAGACTGCCGCTCGACCCGATGCAATCGTACATATTCAGCGGCCACATCAGCCAACCCGACACCCAACTAATTCTTCCTTTCTCGACGAAACGCATATACCAAAGAGGGGACCATGGACACGGCCGCAAAAACAAGCGAAGACACCGCCAGTACAAGCCTCCACATCAAAGGCACCCCAACCGCAAGCCAGGAAACCAACTGCATCCCCAACAACCAGAACACCGCGAAAACCAGCATTCCCAGCACGAGCGCCCAGCTCAAACGTCGTTCCTTCCGACGCTTTCTCGCTATTTCGCGCCGCGACGGTTCGACGGTACTGCCACTGATTCGAGCCGGTTCCAGAATGATCGTCGTAGTCGCCCCGATGGTTTCGCCGGCGCTGTTTTCCTCACTCACTCGGGCTCCTTTTCTGGATTCTGGATTCTTTTCTGACGTTCGCATTCATGTCTCAATGGCGGATACGTGTCGGCTATGGCGTTCAATGTCGCCGTCCGAAGCTCGACATACCTCTCCTGATCCAAGTCATGGCGCTGCTGGTCGTAATCGGTCAACGCATGCCGGGCATAATTGACCATCCAGCGTTCCAAGACGAATGGATTTGGCTCCTTACCGGCATCCCTGACCATGTTTCTGCGACGTAGCTCGTAATGGTGGAGCTTTGCCGCGTCTCGCAGGTTACCGTAGGGAATGAGTCGCACGTGTACTGTTAGTTTTTCGCACACTTCAAGGTCATGCCTTTCTGCTCTGGTGTTATGTGGATATATTCAGTTTAACAAGCAAAATATCAGGAAAGAATAGAATCCAGTATGCCCGGGATTAGGCTCCGAGGAAATACTCCTTGCACATAATCTGGTACAAGGCTTGCTCTTGCATTGCGTCGGAAAGAGCTCGATGCTGTTCCACGTCTGCCACGTGATAGCGTTTGATCAGATCCGCGACCTTGTGATGGCGAATTTCCGGATGGATGTCACGGCTCATTTCCAAGGTATCCAGGAATGGGTGGTCGAACAGGGGGCGATTCGGCCAGGTTTCCGCCGTGGCCCAGTCGAGGAATTTCAAATCGAACGTCGCGTTGTGTGCGAGGAAGGGCGTTTCGAATCCCAGCCACCGTTCGAACTCTTTCATCGCATGCTTGACAGTCGGTTTGCCGCTCACGTCGTAAGTGGTGATTCCCGTCAATTGCGTGATGTGTGGCGGGACAATCATTTGCGGGTTGATGAGTTGGCTGTAGGTGTCGACGATTCGTCCGTTCTTGACTTTCACGGCGCCGATTTCGATGAGTTTCGCGCCATCTTCCGGGTTGAGGCCGGTGGTTTCGGTGTCTACCACGACGTAGTCAAGCAATGGCGCCTCCAGCGGCGGGATGCGTCGTGGATCGTCGCTTCGGTATTTGTCCCAGTAGCTCATTGGGTGTTCCTGTGTTCTCTAAGATTATGTGGACATATTCAGTATAGCAGACAAATCGATGTCAGGCAGGAACCTTCCGACCGCGACCGTCGCCAAACAACGTGAAAAGCAGACTCGCGCGATTCGGGCCAACCTGTTTGTCGGACAACACGCATTCCATGCAAACCGGACCATACATGCTCGGCACCAAACCCATCGTGCTTCCGCAAAGAAAGCATCCAGCGGGCGTCAAAGCCGCGGTCTCCACTTGCGTGTCCTCGGGCTGCCAGTCTTTTCGGTTAGGCATCAGCCGTAATCCCGTCTCCGAAACCATGCAGGGCATGTATCAGATTCTTGACGGAAAATGATTCCGCCTCGCGGTTGACGATTCGACGATTCAATCCGAGAACTACGTCTTCGACCTGTCTGCGGACATAAGGCTCCAACGGGGGGAGAGGGGGCGTTTTGCGGGTATCTGCAAGAAGGCCATAGTCTCTTTCCAGATCGGCAAGATTCATTCCATGCAATCGGATGCGACGGAGCAACGTGATCTCATCCGCATCCAGCAGACACGGCCAGGCTTCCGTTCCTGACTGGATATGACGTACTCCGTTCAGCAATCGTGCGGTCTCGGCCATGGATTTATTGCGTTTCGCGCTCTTCATGCCCGGCCAGTGCCGCAAAACGGACAGGTTCCCGCGAGCGTCATCCAAAGCCGTCTTGACGACATTGCTGGTGGTCAACCGATGGGCGAAAGGCTCGATGGCGCGAATGAAGCCGGCGTCCAGCAGAAAGCATTCGGTTGGCAATGTCAACGATTCCAACAGGCTACGATGGCCGTCGAGCAGTCCGTCGATATAAGAAAGAGGTGTGAGGATTCTGATATCGAGATCACGCATGTTCTGAGTCGTTCGAGCTTCGCCGAGCAGTATCTCCCAAGGCTGCGGCATCGTGATGACGCAAAGCGAGGGCTTGTTGTCCTTCGCCGCTAAACCATGCGCGTAGTCTCCTTCTATCCATGCGGAAATGATGCGTTGCTGGGGGAATTGCTCCAGTGCTTTTTCGATGCTGTCGATGTTGTTCACGCCGTCAGTTCCATTCGCTTGGCAATTTCGTTGCGCCATGTCTGCACCAGCAGTCGGATATGCCATCCCGTACCGAGGTCGGCATTTTCCAAGTCGAATGGATCCCAATTTTTCGCAACGATACGAATGTCCCCTGATGTGCAATCATAGGAGTAGTCGATGGATGTGGTTCCGAGCTGAATTTTCGTTGTGCAGTAGGTTTCCGGGTTATCCACGAAGACTTGGACGACACTCCCGGGCAGTTTTGTGTCTGCCTTGTTTTGGACGATTCCGGTGTTGTTTGGGTTTGGGATTTTATATGTGGCTTCGTGGACGATGGAGATCAGTGCGGAGAGGAATCTCTGTTTTAGGGAGAGTTGTCGCAGTAGGCGCACTTGGTGATGGGCTTGCCGGATCTTTCGAGTCGCAGGCTTCCGCATTTTTCACACTCGTATAGGGTGTAGGTCTTTCGTGCGTCTGTGACGTCTTGTATGGGTTGCATTTTCCTTTGGTTTTCTCTTTCAATCTTTTTTATGTGGACATATTCAGTATAACATGTAAAATACAATATGGTTGTTATACTGAAGAAGTCCACATAAAAAGAGGAGGAGCGTTGACCAATCCGAAGAAAAACGGAGACCTGATGCTGCGGGTCCGGTATGACAGCGGAGCCGAACTCGCGGGTCCGGCTGTCATCACCGACGAGGGAGCCTTGCTTGTTTCGTTGGGCGGCGCCGCTTCCATGCTTGTGCAACGCGCGGATGGTAGTCTGCCGCCGCACATCACCTCGTGGATATACGGCCTAGTCATGTGGGATACGGGCTGCCGCTGACCGACGACATGGCGTACATGATCGATCACGAACGAGGAGAAGGAAAAGGCTTAGAAAGGATTGACGATGATGACGAGGAAAACGGATCTGCGGCAGATAGACCGGGACGGCCTGAAGAAAGCGGTGGCCGTTCCCGTCCCCATCAAGTAGTCCGGAATTCCAAGGGATGGGAACAGCCCCTATTCCCCTAGCTTTCTTTTCAAAGGAAAAAGACAATGACTAAATACTTCACCTCCGACACCCACTTCGCCCACCCGTTCGTGGCCGCATTGCGGGGATATGCGAAAACCGGATTCACGTCGGACAATACCATCAAGCAACAGGCTAACGAAGCCCACATGCAGGTCAAGGATTGCGTCAACTGGTACCGGCATGACATGGACGTGACCGACCATATCAACGAAATCGTAGGTCCGAATGATGAACTCTACATTCTTGGGGACCTATGCAGCGGAGGCGCTTGGAGTCTTCAACAGGCGCTTATGCATGTCAAAAGCTTGCGCTGTCCTCGCAATAACCGTCATCTGATTCTCGGAAACCATGACGACGTGCTGTACGGGAAGAGCAAGGGCTTCAAGGATTTGACCGAGGCGTTCGGTGAAATCGGGCGTATCGGCATGACGGACATCACGGACGGCGAAACCATTATGACCGTGTTCCTCTGCCATTTCCAATGGCGTGAGGACTTCGACCTACCGGCAGCGGATGACGTGGCTTCCAATTGGGCGAAGTCGGAGCTTCGACGGTATGCGATTCCTCAAGTGGGGGAGAGCATGCGATTGCTGCACGGTCACACCCATGCGAACACTCCCCATGAGTTCAAGAACCGTAACGAAATCAACGTGGGATTGGACGCGTGGAACATGCGCCCCGTGTCCGAAGTGGAACTTGTTCGCATGTTTCAGGAGAACTGAAGTAAAGAAAGGCTTCGAAATTGACCACTTTGACCATTCTTAGAGGACTGCCCGGCTCGGGAAAGAGCACTTGGGCGCGGAAGCATGTCGATTCGAATACGGTAATCGTCAGCTTGGACGGTTTGCGTGAAATGATGGCGGGAGGCCGTCAGGCATGGCATGAAACCATGAATCCACAGTTGAACAGGATTCTCGTCCGTCAGGCGCATACCATCATCAGCGACCTGCTCGCCAAAGGCGTGAATGTCATCAGCGACTCCCAGCATGTCAACCCGCGTTTCTGCGTGGACGAGGTGCAGATTGCCGTCCGTCACAAGGCGCATGTTGAGACTTTCACATTCAACACGCCGTTGGACGAACTGCTGGAACGCAACAGGATCCGCGTCGAGAGCGACCGTGTGCCGGAGAAGTATCTGCGCACCCAGTATGAGACTTGGCATGGGTGCCTTGAACGTGACAGCCGTTGGGTCAACGTTCGCGTCATGAAGACGGACGGCGTGTACCGTATGAACCCAATGGGGGAGACGGTGATGGTTGACGTGGGACTGCTGTGGGACGGCAATGCCCGCACCGTGGACGACGCCGAAATGGGTTACACTGCGGCCTCAAGCAATGGGCGTGATGCGACCGGTACCGTCCGTTTGGACATGCCGTCGCTCAAGGATGGCGTGAAGTGGACACTGGACCGTTACTCGAAGTGGCTGGAACAGGGTGCGCATACGACCGAAGACGGGTTCGCCGACTTCTCCGCCGACGGGAGCAACCTGCTTGACATCATGCGCGACTCCGACAACGTACACGTCCGTCCGGTCAAAGGCGAGACCGACGTGTACCGCCTGCAACTTCAGTCGTGACGCGTTCAAGAACCAGCGTTGGGACGAGTATTCCAGCAAGGCGCGCGGCCTGTTCCTCGACGGGAACGGCAGGGTCGTGGCACGAGGATTCGAGAAGTTCTTCAACCTCGGGGAGAACGAGCAGACCACCCGCGAGAACATCGACAAGCGTCTCAAGTTCCCGGTGCGCGTGGAACGCAAGGAGAACGGGTTCCTCGGCTTGGTGTCCGCACGCGGAGACGGTTCGTGGCGTTTCTGGTCGAAGAGCGGACAGACCGACTACTCGTATCTCATACAACGGCTCTTCAAGGAGACGTTGGACGGCGGTCAGGAACAGGCGTTGTGGAACATCGTCCATGATGCCGACGTGACGTTGGCGTTCGAGGTCATCGACCAAGAGTCCGACCGTCACATCGTCAAGTATGATACGTCTCAGCTCGTGTTCCTGCACGCCATCGGGAACACGGTGGACTTCCATATCGACCATGACGCCGACAAGCTGATTGACATGGACGGGTTCTTCGCCCGGCCGGAGGTGTTGGGCGTCTTCCAATCCGACGAGGAGCGGGAGGCACTGTGGAGCATGTTGGACGAGGAGCGTCATGATTCCACACGTGAGGGCGTTGTGGTGTATGACGCCGACGGGTACATGTTCAAGCTGAAATCCGACTATTATCTTGAGGTCAAAAGCTTGAGAACCATGTTGAAGCGTACCGTCCTGCATGATAGGCCGATTGCCGACAACGACCATTCCGAACGCGCGGAGAAGGCGCGTTGGGTACTGTCCCACGCCAACATGAACCGTCTTGTGTACACGCGCAAGGCGTTCAACGAACGCGACGTGGATATGGAATATGTCGGCGACTTGCTGGCCGTCGAAGGCCCGGCGACTCCCGACGTCTCGCCGAGCGACGCATACCGTCGGACGCACGCAAAGGAACGGAGGCTTGATGGCAAGAATCAAAGAAACGTTTGACAGCCGCGCTTGGTTCAGGCTCGAATGCGACGACCACAACTGCGAACAACGGATCAACGACTGGTATGCGTACGAGGACGATCTGCTGTTCGACGCGAAGGATGACGGCTGGCAGATCCTGTACAAGGACGAGCATCCCGAATTGGAACGCGACATGCACTACTGTCCGGCGCACCGGCTGCCCGAATGCACGACCTGCACGAACATCATGATCGATCCGATCGGCTGGAAGGACGGGCAATGCCCCGAATGCATCAAGGAGGAGATCCCGATTGAACGGTCATGATTTCACGCTCGAACAGAACACCGAGGCGAGGATGATGCTGGCGGTCGCCCGCCGCGGGCTCGCCGCCGCCATCAACGACGCGGAGAACGGGATAGGCCATCTGTCCTGCGACGATCCGAAGATCATGGAACAGGTTCGCGCTCATTGGCGACGCTTGTACGACACGTACATGAACGCGGACGCGCTCCTCTCGGATCTGGAATCCTGCGCACGTCATCTCACGGATGGCGACAAGTGGGAGCCGAACCCGATCGCCGACGGCATGAAACCCATGGAGATGGCCAAAGGATGCGCCTGCTTCATCGCGGAGACCCCGGATGGGGTCCTCATCATCCCGTCGGAGCCGACGCCGGGCGAGAACACGGCGAAACGTCTCGCGAACACGCTGAACGCCCTGACAGGCGATGTTCTCCTGGATGCGACCGGCATCCGCCTGCTCGGCACCCAATTCCTGTTCGCCTACCATAGCCGGCTCGACAGGCCCGTCGATTATGGCGTGAACCTGACCGGCATGCGGTTCCCCGACCGGCTCGGCCTGCTCGACCGGGCGGACCGGCATCCGGGGTTCCTCCCGTTGCGCCCCGTCGTCGCCAACGGGACCGGCGCATTGGAACGGTCGGGACGCGAACTGTGGGCGATCACCGCGCGTACGCTCGGCCGGCTGCCGCACGGACGGTTCTTCGTGGATCTGACCATGTTCGCGGACCATCCGAAGATACTCGAACGGTTCGCCGTCCGTTACGGGAAATACCTGAAAGACAACCGGACCGCCCTCGACGACGACACCCGCACCGCATTGATCGAGGCCGGCAAGAACGTGCTGGCGGCGCGAGCGAACCATCCCGGCCAGTCCCTGGCAGACCTGTACGATCCCGACTACATGCCGACCGACCTACGCGCCGCCCACCGGGAATTGGACAAGGTTGCGGACGTGGCGTTTGGCGCGAGGAAATGGTTGAAGGACGATGATGATGCGCGTCTGCAAGTGTTGTTTAAGTCATACACGCATATGACAGGTAGCAGTGAGGTGTGACAGTGGTAGACAAAAATCTAATCGTAGACACCATTAGTCAAATAGGTTCAGTCGCATTAGATGCGGCCCGAGATAATGCAATAGACAATGTCAATGAGGAAGTCAATCAGGCGTTAGCTTTCGAACGGAAACAGGAAAGGAAGCATGTTGCTCGTGTATTCGCTGAATTAGGTATTGACAGGCAGAAGGCAATCAATCTTCTCGTCTTTGAATGGGATACAGATAGAAAGAGACGCTGAAGAGCTGATGTTGGAGCTCATCGCATTTACTGGCCTTTGGAACGATTGAAACGCCATTTGAGAAACGAGGATTGGACCATGTCCGAAATCAGCGATTTTCTTCACGACTATGAAGTTGCGCGACAATTGAGAACCAATAGAAGGCTGTCTGATCTGACCGCTGCTGGTCTAGTCGATTGGCTCCAAAAGAATCAGGACTGATTGCATTGCAATGTGGCCTATCTGTCTTGTACGGGATCAAGGAAGACTGGCCACATTGTTCTATTCTTCTGGCTTGCTGAGGCCGACTCCCGTCTGTACGCCGAATTCGAATTGTTCCAGCTTGTCCGCGAATGTATCCAATTCGATTGCCGATACACGGCCGGTTATGCTTGCACCGTGGTTTGATACCCTGATGCCATAACGATTTCCTCCATCGTCCCAAACATCGAATCGCAGGTCTTCTATTCTCTCTAGTTTGTTCGCGGATGGTTCCTTAAGCACGCTGTCGATAAGCGTAAGCAGCGTATGTGCAGCATTCGGAGACAGATTCAAACGGTAATGCAGCAGACCATCATCAAACTCGATTTCGATTACGTTCGAATCGAGTCTCGTGCAGTTCAAGGAAATATCAGGCATATTCCCCAAGATATTGGCAAAGGCAGACCGGGTTCTTGGCGTGGGCTTCTTTCGGAAGAAATACGGGCCAAGAACCCATGAATGTCAGTGCTTCTTCTTTTTGTTTCCGCCGTCGACCCAGTCGAAAGCGGTCTTGAATGCTTCTCGTGCGGTGTTGGTCTGATCGTAGTAGTCGCTGCCCATGTCGCTTTTCTTATAGTCGATGACGGTGTTGTTCACGTCTCCGCGACCGTCTGAGAAGGTGACTCGCCATCCTTTGCTGCCACCTAGGTAGAAGAGTTTCGCGCGACGATGGTTGTTATCGGCGTCGGTTGGCCACACCTGCGGGTACGTGTTGCCGGTCAATTCCAAATCGGGGTGGCCTTGGAGAGCCATGTTCGCGCCTTCCTCAGCCGACTGCGGGTCACAACCCTTGGACTCCAAATACTCGCCGAAGGAATAATCCATGTCATCCGTGTAGGTGAGTTCCGGATTGGTGAGATACACTTCGGCATCACCATCTTCGGCGGCTTCACTGGCAAGTTCGGACATTTGCTGCGGGTCGTTCCAAGCATCCTCGTTGCCATCCATGTAATCGTTGCCCCATGCGATATACCGGTCGCGATCCAATTCCGGCAGCTTCTCGAACTCCTCACGGCTGACGTACAGGCCGGATTCCACGCGATAGCCTCATCATCGGGGCCGAACTTACGTTCCGAGTACTCCCTGTTGGCGATGTCGATAAGCTTCTGATCCAGTTCCTGCATTCGCTTCACACCGGTCTCATAGGTTTCAACCGGCGCGCCGCCGGTATTCGATTGCTGATTCTGTTCGAATCGTTCGAGTACGTCACCGGTCGGCATGCTGCTGGTTTTGCCTTCATCCGCATAAGTGCCGTCACGGTTTCGACGTTGCTGTTTTGCCTGTGCTGATTTTCTGGAGTCGACCATTGTTTCTCCTTGCTATTTTGGGTTGAATGTTTGATGTCGTAGGGAGGTTGTCTATTTACGTTTTCGAGCTGTCTGCCGCAGCTCTTACCTTTTGTTGTTTGTCAGAACGTTGAAGAATGACCGCTGCCGTTCATCCAACCATGTGGGGGAATGACCGGCGTCAATATCCGATTGCTTGATCAGGTACGCCACTCGGTTTGGGGTTGAGCTTTTCGCGTCTCGAAACTCGTACACTGTGTTTCCTGTCGGAGTGTTCCTTCGGTGTATGCGCCATCCGTCGATTGATGCGTCATCCTGTTCGTCGAATCCTCCGGAGAACCTACATAGGGGGAGTTGTCTTGGAGTGCGTCCATCCCTTCGGCCCACAGTTCACGATTCTCTTCGCTCATGGTCCCGTCGTAATAGGATGCGGGCGGAGACACGACGGATGTTTGCCGCTCATATTTTTCCAAGGCGTCAGCATTCGGGAACCCGGCTTTTTTGTGTTCGTCCTTGAACCGGCCGCTCTCGGGTTCCCTCAGTTGGCGTCTCGCCTGCGCTGATCTGACCGTATCTACCATTTCTGTTCTTTTCTGCTAATTGTGTATGTAGTCGAATCCATTCGAGGCCAGGGACTCTCGCTCCCTCGCTTTTTGCCATGCTTTCCATTTCCATGGCTGCCAAGGTCTACGGGGAGGCGTCCCGAATACCGGAGATACCGTCAGCCGGTTCAATCCGGTTCCGGATGCCTCCATCCGCGCGATCGGCGCATCGTATTCGCCACGTTTCTCATTGGAACGGGTTCGCCATGTCTCCAGATCGTCGGCGACCTTTTCCATCTTCGGGAGGTTGATATTTTTCGATATCGGCGTTTCCAATCTGATGGAGGTGGTGGGGGATTGGAATTGCGTGTGACGTTTCATGCCGTGTGTCTGGTCCGGCACGTCTTGCACGGTGAGCGTGGAGCCTGGTCTTCCGTCCACCGGAATGGTTCTGGAGCTCGCTTGTCTTGCTTTCGCTGGG
>ENA-OQED01000249-OQED01000249.1-human-gut-metagenome-genome-assembly--contig:-NODE-249-length-22491-cov-5.583080_pt1 | contig 22491 bp, 25 predicted proteins | sample MGYA00242790_ERZ504625 | MGnify/ENA primary metagenome ERZ504625 (study PRJEB26092, sample SAMD00036345) | human gut metagenome | host: Homo sapiens | study: EMG produced TPA metagenomics assembly of...
CGATGGAGCCCAGGCAGGCGGCGGAGACGTCACCGATAACCTGGATGGCAACCATGGGGAACACGACGGCGAGGGTAATGCAGACCTCGGGATCAAACTCGAGCGCGTAGGGCATGAGCTTGGGAAGAGCGAAGACCTGAGCGGTGGCGACGCTGGAGAAGTCGATCATGCCAAAGGGGATCGAAACGATCATGCCAACGATCATACCAAAGAACACGGATCCCAGCTTGAGCGTGCCCTTGCCAAAGTTGGCGAGCGCGAAGAGACGGCGAAGGTGATAAGAGCGACGCACCATGCCTGCGGGGTGCCCCACAACGGCGTGCCCATGCCACCGGCCATGTATTTGACGGCCGTGGGATAGAGAGAGACGCCAATGGAGAAGATGACCGTGCCGGTCACGACGGGCGGGAACAGCCACTTAATCTTGCTGTAGGCCAGACCAAAGAGGACCGCGACGGCACCGCCAACGATCTCGCCGCCCAGCAGCGCGCCAAAACTAAAGCCCGAGGCGCCCATGGCCTGAAGGGCCGGCAGGAACGCGAACGAAACGCCCATGACGATGGGCAGGCCGCCGCCAATGCGACGGAAGGGAGCGAAGGCCTGAAGGGCCGTGTCGATCGCCGAAAGAATGAGTGCAACCTGAATGATGTCGGTGCTCTGCTGGCTATTAAAGCCGTAGACGCCGGCCATGATGACCGCCGGGGTAATGATGCCGGCAAACGATGCCAGTACATGCTGAAGGGCACACGGGATCATTTCCTTAACGGGCGGCATGCCTTCGCGAGTGAACAGGGCTTCAGTGCCGTTCGTAACCGTCTCCTGGGTCATTTGACCACCAATCCTCGAAATAGTTGTTTTCGCATCTAACGCTCTATTGTGACGCAGTGCGGGGTTGAGGTTGTGCCTTCGTTGCATATCGTATTAAAGATGATTCTCATTCTCAATAATAATTTTTTGTTATCAGACTATTCTTCAGCTGAGATAATGCATTTCCGCAGGTCAGGAAAGTGTCTGGTCAAAATGACATCTAACTTTTCTTTTGGTCGACCGTTTACCGCTAAATTCCTACCGTTCGTCTGTATTACGCAATGTACCTGCGGATATACGAGTCAATAGACACCGTGTTACCATGAGAAAAAATTGTTATGAACATTTCCGATTTCACCCAAAGGAGTTGCCCGTGAACGAGACCGTACGCCGCTTTTTGCCGATGGTCGATTTCCTGGAGCAGGTACTCGGTAAGAACAGCGAAATCGTCCTGCACGATTTCTCGGATCCCGACCACGCCATCGTCGATATTCGCAACGGCATCGTGAGCGGCCGTAAGGTCGGCGGTCCCGCCACCGATCTGGCACTCAAGATCATGCACGATGGTAAATATCGCGATCTGCCGTTCATTACGGGCTACGAAGGCCGCGGTGCCGGTGGCAAGACGCTGGAGTCGGCGACGTACTTCATTCGCGAGGACGGCGAGATCGTCGGCATGCTCTGCGTCAACACCGATCTTTCGGCCTTGCGCAACATCAGTGCCATGGCCCAGCAGCTTATGGCCTGCTTTGACGCCGCTCCCGCACGCACCGAGCCCTCCCCCATCGAGGTCGAAAGCCTTTCGGAGTCCACGCAGGAGCTCATCGACCGCAGTATTTCCGAGCTGCTGAGCGCTCGCGGGCTGGATGTGACGTCGCTTGGTCAAAGCGACCGCGTGGACGTCATTCGCCACCTCAACGGCAACGGAGTGTTCATGCTCAAGGGCGCCGTAGCCTGCGCCGCCACCGCGCTGGGCATCTCGGAGCCCAGCGTCTACCGCTACCTGCAAAAAGTCCGCAAGGAAGGCTAACCCGCTGACTCCTTGGGGACGGAGGAAAACGGATCATTTTTGTCGCATCGCTTGACAAAAGACCCTGCAGTTCACACGCACTGCAGGGTCTTTTTGCATGTTATGTTTAGTTGTTGCCAACGCCTTAGAGAGCGGCGACGACCTCGATCTCGACCAGACCGCCGGCCGGAAGGGCGGCAACCTGGAAAGCGCTGCGCGCGGGGAACGGAGCCTCGAACTTGGAGGCGTAGATCTCGTTCACGGCAGCGAAGTCGGCAATGTCGGCCAGATAGACCGTGGTCTTAACGACATCGGCAAAGGTGGCGCCGGCAGCGGTCAGCAGGGCCTCAACGTTAGCAAGGGACTGCTTAGCCTGGGCCTCGACGCCCTCGGGCATCTTGCCGGTTGCGGGGTCGATGCCCAGCTGGCCGGACAGGAACACCATGTTGCCGGTCTGGATGCCGGGGGAATACGGGCCGATGGCTGCAGGTGCGTTATCGGAAGACACGACGGTCTTGCTCATGTTTTTCTCCTTACGATCAGATAGAGAGCGTGAGCGCGGCGTTCACACCGGGAGGCACAATTCGGTCTGAACACCGCGCTTGATTTGGGATAGTACTCAAGGTTTCCGCGCGATGCAAGATTATTATCACGTTGCGAGAATATTTTATCGCCCAACGGTGCCTGTCGGCCGCTGAACGGCACGACCGGACAGTGAAGCTCAAAATGATCCGTTTTCCTCCGCCGCCTATGGATCACCTAATCCGATGGGAACGAAGGGAAACGGATCATTTTTGCTGCAAGGGCTGCTGAAGACTTTATCCTGCTTGGAGCACGGGCATCGCCTGCCGCGACGGCACCACTATACTTTTGAGTATCTGAGCATTTTGAAAGGCAGGATATGACCGCAACCGCCAGTCGAACCACCAACCGCAGGCCCGAGCTCTTGGCCCCCGCCGGAGGCCCGGAGCCCTTTGCCGCCGCACTCGCTGCTGGCGCCGATGCCATCTACTGCGGCATGGGCAGCTTCAACGCCCGCCGCAAGGCAACGAACTTTACCGACGAGGCCTTTGAGCAGGCCTGCCGCGCTGCACACCTGGCCGGCTCGCGCGTTTATGTCACGGTAAACATCGTCATCAAGCAGTCCGAGATGAGCGATGCGCTGCAGCTCATCCATCGCTGCTCCACGCTGGGCGCCGACGCCTTCATCATCCAGGACTGGGGCCTGTTCTTTGAGGTCAAGCGCACGATGCCCAGCATCGAGACGCATATCTCGACCCAGGCAAACATCCACGACGACCGCGGAACCCTTTGGTGCCGCGAGCAGGGCGCCGACCGCGTGACCCTCTCGCGCGAGCTTTCCATCGACGAGATTGCCGCCATTCACGATGCCGCGCCCGATGTGGACCTTGAGGTCTTTAGCCATGGCGCCATCTGCTTTTGCTACTCTGGCCTGTGTCTGCTTTCGAGCTTTGCCATGGCGGGCCGCTCGGCCAACCGCGGCATGTGCGCTCAACCCTGTCGCCTGCCTTACGAGCTGATCGACGAGAACGGCCGCTCGCTCTCCCCTGCCGGTCGCGAGCGCGCGCTGTGCCCGCGCGACACCAACACTTCGCAGCTTGTTCGCCGTCTGTATGACGCCGGCGCCGCATCGCTCAAGCTCGAGGGCCGCATGAAGGCTCCCGATTACGTGTATTCCATCGTCGACGTGTATCGTCATCAGATTGACGATATGCTGGCCGATGTTTCGACCTCTAAGGACGAGGAAGCCGCCCGTCAGCGCCAGCTCAAGCGCTGCTTTAACCGTGACTTTACGCACGCCTACCAAGACGGCACCTCGGGTGACGAGATGATGAGTTACGAGCGCTCCAACAACCGCGGCCAGATCGTGGGCACGGTGCTCGGCAGCCGCCTGGCCAACCGCGATGTGCGCGGACTCAAGCCCGACGACCGCCGTCGCCGCGCCGCCATCGCCCGCATTGAGTTGTTTGAGCCCGTGGGCAAGGGCGACCTGCTGGAGCTTCGCCACGACGATGAGTTCGACCAGTTCCTGACCACCATCGCCGCCGATGATGCCGCTGCCGGCGATGTTATCGAGTGTCGCGTGCCCCGTAGCATGCCCGAGGGCTGCCGCGTGCGCGTGATTCGAAGCCAGCGCGCTATTGACGCTGCCAGCGCCGCGCTCAAGCGCGATGTGCTGCGCCGCCGAGCTGTTGATGTATCCGTCGTGGCGCGCCTGGGCGAGCCGTTTGCCGTCACACTCACCTGCTGCGACGACCCTTCGCTTACGGCCACGGCCACGGGCTTTACTGTCGAAGCCGCCAAGACCCGTGCGGTCGAGGCGTCCGATCTGGTTGAGCACGTCGGCCGCATGGGTTCCTCTCCCTTTGAGGCTGCGAGCTTTGAGGTGGCGCTCGATGAGGGCTGTGGCATGGGTTTCTCCGCCGTACATAAGGTGCGCGCCGCCGCTTGCAAGGCACTGGAAGAGGCCATTCTGGCGCCGTACGCGGAGCGCGCGAAAACGCTCGAGCTGCCGGCGATTGTCACCAGTGATTCCCGCCCCGCGCCCGAGCACTACCGCGACGAGCCGCAGATCTGCGCCACCGTCACCTCGCTCGAGGCCGCCGAGGCAGCGCGGGCGGAGGGTGCAACGCGCATCTACATGACCACCGACGCGCTCGATGCGGCCAAGCTCTCCCCCGCCGATACGTTTGAGCAGGGCATCGTACCCGTGCTCGATGAGGTCTGCCGCGCCGTTGGCCACGTCCGCGTTGACCCATGGGTTGTTGCTGGCGCCACGGTCGCTATTGGCAACATCTCTGAGCTTGCCCTGGCCGCCCAGGTTGGCGCCACGGCCGAGATTCGCTCTTGCCTGCCGGTGCACAACACGCCCTGCATGGAGGCACTCGCCGAACGCGGAGCCGGCGCGTTTTGGCTCTCGCCCGAGATCACGCTCGACGAGATTGTCTCGCTCGGCGCCGCCGCGCCCGCGGCTCTGGGCATCACCGTCTTTGGCCGCCCGCGCGTCATGACAAGCGAGCATTGCATTCTGCAGGTTGCCAACGGTTGCATCCACGATTGTGCCAGCTGCCGCCTGCGTGCCCGTAAGCTCTCGCTCAAGAATATCGACGGAAAGGTCATGCCCGTCCGCACCGACATCCACGGCCGCTCTCGCCTGTACGACGCCTACCCCATCGACCTCACACCGCAGGTTCCACAGCTGCTCGACGCCGGCGTGCGCCGTCTCATGGTGGACGGAACGCTGCTCGAGACGGATGAGGTGGGCCGTGCCGTCGCCCGCGTCCGTCGCGCCGTTGAGGCCGCGCAGGCCGGTCGCAAGCCCGCCGCCCGCCTACGCGGGGCGACCTCGGGCTGCATGTTTGTGGGAATTAGCTAACCGAAAGGCTTACACGTGAACGAAGAACCTCAAGTCCTCTACTGCGACGCCTGGCTCATGGCCATCGACAAGCCTGCCGGCATAATCGTCCACGGCGATGGCACCGGCGAGCGCACGCTCACCGACTACGCCAGCGACCTGCTGCTGGCGATGGGCGACGGCTTTGCCGCGACCGACATGCAGCCGCTCAACCGCTTGGACCGTGACACCACCGGCGTGGTGCTGTTCTCACTCGACAAGCAGACGCAGCCCGCCTTTGATCAGATGATCATCGACCACGCGTTCGAAAAGCACTACCTGGCGCTGGCCGAGGGCAAGATCGACTGGAACGAAAAGCTCATCGACAAGCCCATCGCCCGCGACCGTCACGACAGTCGAAAGATGCGCGTCGGCGCCAGCGGCAAGCCGTCTCAAACACGCGTAAAGGTGCTCAAGCGTCTTAAGAGCCGTCGAGGCCTGCCCACGCGCTCGTATATTGATGTCGAGCTGCTCACCGGCCGCAAGCATCAGATTCGCGTGCACCTGGCAAGCGAGCATCATCCCCTGGTTGGCGACGACCTGTACGGAACGCCGCGCCCCTGCGGCTCATGCTCCATGCCCACAGCGTGTCCTTTACGCATCCCGTAACCGGCGAGCACATCCACATCGAAGCCCCCTGCCCCTGGGAGCCCTAAACCACCACAAAGGGGACAAGCACCTTTATGGTGGTTTTGCCGCAATGGCTCAGCCGCGGTCCCAAAACGTCTCGATCTGTAACAGTTAGAACCCATTTTCCGGTCTATCTGTTACAGATCGAGACATTCGAATCCCCTCAAGGAATAATCTCAATCTGTAACAGTAACTCGGCAAAATCAGTCCCAGATGTTACAGATTGAGACAAAGGGGCGGCGCGGTTCGTAAGTATCTCGATCTGTAACACCTAGCCCACTTTTAACGGTCCAGTTGTTACAGACTTAGACAAACCGGCAGACAACGAAAGCGGCAACGCCCGTAATGGACGTTGCCGCTTTTCTATTGAGAAAACTAAATGGTTTTGACCTTGCCCCGCCGCTAGACCGTGACGACGTTGTCCATTGCCCGGTACTTGGCGGGCACCTCGCCCGCGGTGATGATCGTTGCATCGCGGAAGTCCGCGAACTTGACGGGCGCCACCATGCCAAATTTACTGGCGTCCGAGATTACGAAGCGCTTGGCCGTATGGCGCATCGAGATACGCTTTACTTGCGCCTCCTCGATATCGGGCGCCGTGAAGCCCTGCTCGGCGGCAATGCCGTTAGAGCCCCAAAAGCCACAGTTGAAGTTGTAGCGGTCTAAGGTTGCCAAGGCATCGGGGCCAACGAGCGCCTCGGTCTCGGGTTTGAGCTCGCCACCCAGCACCACGGTACGCATGCCGCGCAAAGCAAGGCGTTGAGCATGGAGCACGGAATCGGTCACATAGGTGACATCTTCAAGGTGTGGAAGATGCTCGATGAGCCTGAGCGTCGTCGAACCCGAGTCGATGTATACAAAGCTCTCGGGCTCCACAAGTGCCGCCGCACGGGCGCAGATACGTTCCTTGTCGTCGTTATGGAGATCGCTGCGCTCATTAAGCGTTAGGTCGCGCGTCACGTGCGCGCGCTCAAGGCTCGTCGCCCCACCGTGCACCTTGGCGATACGGTGTGCGCGATTGAGCATCTGCAGGTCGCGCCGAATGGTAGACGCCGTCACGCCCAGGGCTTCGGCAAGCTCCGGCACGGTAACCGAGCCGGTCTGCTGAACCATCGACACGATCGCGTTGAGCCTATCTTCCGCTAGCATCGCTTACTCCTCCTCGGGGTACACGACTCCCCAGTCGGCGCGTAGCTTGGTCATCAGCTCCATAACATCAGAAGCATAATCCAGCAGCTCACGCTTAGAGTCGTCGCCGGCAACGGCCTTCTCAAGATCGGCCATCTCATAGCAAAGGGCGTAAGCCTCGGTGCCGGCGTGGACCTCCTCGCGGTGGCCGTCCGCAGTCCACACGATGGTCGCGTGATCGGCGCGCGGATACTCGTTGACCTCGATATAGCACTTATCGAAGCTAATAATCGAGCGCTTGGGTTGCTTGGAGTGGAGCGTGAGGCTCACAACACCCAGCTGCTGCTCGGCATTACGGCAGACGATGCCGCCCGCAACGTCAACACCGGTCTCACAGGTGTTGCCCAACGAAACGACCTCAATGGGCTGGCTTGCCATAAAGAGACGCATGACGGACAGGGCATACACGCCAATGTCGAGCATGGCACCGCCAGCAAGGTTGCGGTTGTAGAAGCGATTGGTCAGATCGCCGTACTCCTTGTAGCTACCAAAGTTGAGCTGGGCGAGGTTCATGCGGCCGAACTCACCGGCATCCATGCGACGGCGCAGCTCTTGATACAAGGGCATATGAAGCACCGTGGTGGCGTCCATGAGGACGACGTTGTGCTCGTCGGCGATGGCACGCGCCTCGTCGAGCTCAGCGGAATTGAGGGTAATGGCTTTCTCGCAGAGCACGTGCTTGCCGGCGGCCAGCGCGTCACGCAGATAGGTGATATGCGTGTTGTGCGGCGTGGTGATATAGACGGCGTCGATGCCCGGATCGGCGTAGAGGTCCTCAACCGATTCATAGACCTTCTCGATGCCATACTGCTCAGCAAAAGCCTGAGCCTTGGACAGCGTACGGTTGGCGACGCCCGCAAGCTTGCGGCCGGCAAGAGCGAGAGACTGGGCCATCTGGTTGGCGATAACGCCGCACCCGATCACAGCCCAACGAAGCTCGGGAGCCGTAAAGATATCATCGGGGAATGGCTTGTCCTGGACCGAAGCGAACGCTGCTTTTGCGGCTGCCGCGGAGTCGAGTGGAGCCTGCTTGGAATCTACCATATGTGCCTCCTGTGTCATAGAACGTCTTGCATTTCGGATAGCTCTATATTCGCACAAACACGCGCGTCTGTGCGCGATTTTGCGTATCTCACCGCTAAACGGTCATTTTTGTCCCGTAAACGGCGCATCTATACGCATATTCACGCAATCCCACGCACGCAAATACGCACAAATGCGAACCGGTCATTGCTCAGAGACAGGGGCTTATGCTTAGAACTCAAAAGACAGGATGATCCGCTTCGCCTCGTCGCTCATGGCGCGCTGCAGCTCTAAGGACCGTCCCAAACTGCCGACAGAAAAGGAACGTTCCAAACTGCAGACAGAAAAAGAACGTCCCCAGGCGCCGGCATTTCAAGAGCACTCATTTAAGTCTGTCCCCAATGAGTGGGAGTAATCAGAGACCCTTTGCGAGGGAGGCCGGACGTGGCCTTCCTCGTTTTTATTCATGGACTTTAGTCCGTGCCGCGCGGCACGCGCGGCATAGAAAGCCACCCGCTCAGCGGGTGGAGGCCAATTTCCGCTACGCGACAAAAACCTTCCCCCTAGCATGAGGATTGTTCAGGTCATCATACTAGGGGGAAGGTGATTGCTGTGGCCCAGAAAGCCAACAGCCTCGCGCACACGAAATGGCTGTGCAAGTACCGCATCGCACCGAGGCCAAGCTCATCGCCGCCATCGTCGAGAAGCACCCCGAGGTGCGCTTTGCCGCGAGCCGCACCTCGGCCCACGCCGACCTCTACGACCGCATGGAGCAGGCCCTGTGCGAGCGCGTGGCCAACGCGGTGGATGTCGTCCGCTCCGACATCAGCCCCGCGCTTCTTGTCCACACCGGTCCAAACCTCGTGGGTGTGGCGGTCCAGGGACTCTAGTGGAGGCGGGGCGTCCTGCCCCAAAAACAAATGCAAAAGACGAGCACTTCTTGCCGCTCAATTGGCGAGAAGCGCTCGTCTTTTCTTAACGCGTTGTATGGCGGAGAGAGCGCAAGTTACGCGAGCGCCCTTCTTGCCAGCTCGGCCGCGCCGAGGATTCCTTGGTCGCCGCCGCAGCCCGGGGCGCAGATGTAGCTCTCCATGTCCTTAAGCTCGGCGGTCTGGATGTAGCCACCCAGATATTCGAGGGTCTTCTTGCGGACGATGCCGTAGAGCTGCTCCTGGTGCATCACGCCGCCGCCGAGGACGATGCGGCGAGGCGAGTACATGAGCACGAGGTTCGCGCACATCTGCCCCAGATAATCCCCCTCGAGCGCCCACACCTCATCGTTGTCCGCGAGCTCGGCCGCGGGCTTTCCCCAGCGCGCGGCGATGGCGGGGCCGGAGGCGAGCCCCTCGAGACAGCTCGCGTGGCTCGGGCAGACGCAGCGTCCCTCCTCGGTGGGACGGGTCCTTACCAGCATGTGACCGGCCTCGGGGTGCAGCATGCCGTGAAGGAGTCTGCCCGCGCACATGACGCCCGCGCCCACGCCGGTGCCGATGGTCACGTAGACGGCGTCCTCGAGCCCCTTGCAGCAGCCGAAGACCACTTCGCCGAGGCAGGCAACGTTCACGTCCGTGTCGTAGGCCACCGGAATCCCGAGGGCGTCGGCGAACGCGGCGCGAAGACCATGGCCTCGCCACGCGAGCTTGGGCGTCTGGAGGATGGAGCCGTAGCGCTCGTCGTTGGGGTCGACGCAGGTCGGGCCGAAGGCGCCGATGCCCAACGCGTCCACATCGCGGGCGGTGAACCACTCGATCATCTGCGGGACGGTCTTGGCGGGCGTAAGCGTCGGGGTCTCCATACGGTCGAGGACCTCGCCGTCGCCGGACACCACGGCACAGACCATCTTGGTCCCGCCGGCTTCGAGGGCGCCGAGCCTCATTTGCTTTTCGCTCATGTGATCCTCCTTACAAAGGGACGCCCGCAGTCATGGTCAACCGCGGGCGCCCATAACGTTGGCTTGTTTCGAGGCGACCCTACCTGGGCACGCGGTCCTGCCTTGCGGCAAACGGGGCGAGCACGGCGTGCGGCTCGCTTTGGTACCAGTAGGCGACGGTGGAGATGTCGTCCTCGCGCTCGTAGAGCTTGATGTCGTCGTTGCCGAGGTCCTGGAACGTCACGCGCAGGTCCTCCTTGAACGAGATCGGGTCGGGAAGGTGCCACCTGTAGAGGCCGTGCCTGGGCAGCGCGTCGTCGTTAGTCGCGAGCATCGGATTCGGGTTCGGCTTGCCCGCGCTGAAGCGGTCGCGCGTGGCGTCGCGCGTCGAGCGGTACGGGTAGCCGGCGAACAGCGTGTTGAAGCACTGCGCCTCGGGCAGCGCGTGGGGCGGCCTGTCGAGGAAGGCCCAGGCACCGCCGAAGTAGTCCTCGGCTCCCGTCGAGGTGACCGTGGGGAACTCCTCGTCGCCGTCGAGGAAGAACTTCATCTCGCCCTCGCCCCACCAATAGCGCTCCAGGGCGCACAGGGCCATGTAGGTGCCGACGTAGTAGCCCTTGCCGCGCACGCCGTCGAGCACGGTGTAGTCGACGCCCCTGCGGGTGCTGCGCTCGCGGTTAAAGCGGGCGTGGAAGTACATGGCGTCGTCCGGCACGTCGGTGAGCGCGTAGTTGAACGTGTAGAAGATGTACTTAATGAACCCGGGGTGCTCGCTCGTAAGCGTGACCTTGGCGTGCTTCCTGAAGGGCATCTCGAAGTAGCAGTTCATGCCGCCCGTCGGGTTCACGCAGATGGGCATCGAGTTGACGATGGCGCGCTCACCGAAGCCGTTGCAGAAGAAGTCGCCGACAGGGCACTCGACCGAGGGGGTCTCCTCGTCGTCCCAGTAGAAGCGCAGCACGAGGTCACGCATGACGAAGCTGCCAGCGGCGGTCTTGTCGGGGACGGTCATCCAGATGTGGCGGATGATGCCGGGGCCCTCGATGTCCGCGAGCGTGATGGTCTCGCCGGACTCAAGGGGCACGCAGCACGAGCCCTTGCGGCCGACGCCGAGGTGGCTGGCCGACATGGCGGCGCGGCCCTTCTCGCCCGTGATGTTCTCGGGGGTGATGGCGCGGCTTTCCTCACCGCCGTGCATCCACACGTCCTTAAGGAACTCTCTCATCGTCGACCTCCTCTATTCGTCGTCGTCGCACTCGGCGGAACTGGCACCGTTCACGTAGATGATCTGCTGGCGCGCCTCGTTGACGAGGGCGTCGAAGTCGAGTTTCTCGTCGGGGCGCGCGAGCGCGACCGTCATGGCGAGCGGGAGGTTGACACCCGCGATCACGTGGATCCGGTCGGAGGCGAAGCGGGAAAAGCGCTGGTTCACGCTGCCGCCGTACGCGTCGGTGAGGACGACGACCTCGTCAGTGCCCGAAAGAGCCGCCTCGACCGCCGCGTCGAGCCCCTCGCCGTTGTCGTTCACGTAGGCGCACACGGCGTTGACGCGTCGCCCTTACCCGTAAGGAACTCGAGGGTGTCCTTGAAGCCCTGGGCGAGAAGGGAATGGCTCGCCACAACTATCTTTCTCATTGATTCACCAATCTCTTGGGTCGAAGCTAGGCGAGGATGCCGGCGGCGGAGGCGACCATCGCGAGGACGATCACCACGAGGATGAGGGCCGTCATGCTCGCGTTCTTCTTGGTAAGAAGGTAATACGCGCTTCCCGTGATGGCGGCGGGGATCATGGCAGGCAGGATCTTGTCGAGCAGCGGCTGAATCTCCATCGCGACGTCGCCGAAGCTGAAGCTAATCGGGCAGGTGACGCCGATGACCGAGGCGATGAGGCAGCCGACCACGGTGAGGCCGAGCACGGAGGCGGCGGCAGTGAGGTTGGGAAGCTTCTCACTGAAGTCGGTGACGAGCTTCACGCCCTGCTTGTAGCCGAACTCGAGGGCGTGCATGCGGACCCAGAAGATGGCCAGGATGAGCGCGAACCAGATGCCGGCTCCCACGGGGTTGCCCTCGATGGCCATGTAGGCGGCGATGGAGCCCATGATGGTCGGGATCATGGTCATGAGCAGGGAGTCGCCAACGCCGGCGAGCGGTCCCATGGTGCCGATCTTCAGGTCTTGGACGGCGTCCGCCGCCGCTAGGCCGTCGCGCTCCTCCATGGCCACGCAGGCGCCAAGGATGATGGCGGCGAGCCAAGGCTGGGTGTTGTAGTAGCGGAAGTGGTTGTTGAGCGCTTGCTTATAGTCCTCGTCGTTCGTGTAGATCTTCCTCAGGACCGGCGAGAGGGCGTAGGCGACTGAGGCGCCCTGCTGGGTCTGGTAGTTGAAGGTGCACACGCTCATGAGCCAGCGCCAGTTCGCGTTGCGCAGGTCCTTCTTGGTGACCTTGTAGCCGGAGGGCTTGCCCTCGGCGACGGCGGTGATGTTCTCGTTTTCCATGGTTACTCATCCTCTCCGATGAAGGCGTCTGCGGAAGCGTGGGCGGCGAGCTCGGTGTCCCTCTCGGCACGCTGGTAGAACGCAATCGCGAGGGCAACGCCGACGATGGCGGCGCCGATGATGGGCACGTTCAGGAAGGCCGAGAGGAAGAAGCCGGCGAGCAGGTACTGGAAGTACTTGGCGGTTGGCATGTAGCGGAGCAGCATGGCGATACCGACGGCCGGGAGCATCTTGCCGGCGAGGGTGAGGCCGGAGAGGAACCACTGGGGCATGACCTCGAGGAGCCAGTTGACGGCGGGCTGGCCGAGCGTCACGGAGACAAAGACGGGCAGGGCGGCGCACAGGCCGAAGAGCGCGGGGCAGACCCACAGGATGGCGTTCATCTGATTGAACTAACCCTCGTTGCAGAACTTCTGGGACTTCTCGACGACAAAGCCGTTGAGGATCTTGGCGACGACGTCGAGCTGGATGCCGAGCATGCCGACCGGCAGGCCGATGGCGAGGCCCGTGTCGGAGCCCAGGGTCACGCCGTAGGCGGTGGCGATGATGGCCATCGTGCCGTAGTCGGGAATGGAGGAGCCGCCGAAGCCCGCGACGCCGAGCTGCATGAGCTGAATGGTGCCGCCGATGACAAGGCCGGTCTTCCAGTCGCCCATGACGACTCCGGTGATGAGGCCCCAGAAAACGGCGTAATTGACGAAGATCATCGGGATGCCGTAGTAGTCCACGTGCTTGATGAAGGCCAGCAGGGTCAAAAGGACGACCTGCAGGATAGTGAAGTTGACCATATTTCCCCCTTAGATGAGTCTGCGACGGAGACGGGCTTGTCGGCGGGCACGAACTGGGCCGTCACCTTGATGCCACGGGCGATGAGCGCCTTGTAGCTCTGGACGTTCTCGGCGGAGGCGTAGGCGCGCTGGGTGAGCTGGATGCCGTCCTCCTTGACGAGCGAGCCGCCGACGACCAGCGACGGGAGCTCGACGCCCGACTCGACCAGGCGAAGCATCGTCTCGGGCTCCTTGGCGATGACGAAGACCTTCTCGCGGTCGTACTTGCCCGCGGCGAAGTTCTTGAGCGCGGTCTGCTCGGAGATGATCGAAACGGCCATGCCCGCGGGGCGCGCCATCCTCATGGTGGACTTCAGGACCTCGTCGCCGGCGACCTTGTCGTCGATGACCATGACTCGGGTCGCGCCCGACACCGGGGCCCACTGCGTCACGATGATGCCGTGAAGCAGGCGATTGTCGATTCGTGCCATAACAACACTCATGTTTGCTCCTATCAAATGAAGTTTTGCGTTCGGTACTGCCTCGGCGCTATCCGGATTCGCGCCGGGCAAGGGGTTATCGGATTATTGAGGACGCGCGGTCAGCTTGCGGCGGCGTGGGGAAGGTCACTCGTCGAGCAGGAGGTCCGAGGAGCCGAGGCGCTCTTCTCGCGCCGGGGCGGCGCTCACGCTTATGTAGTCGAAGACATATGCGATCTCGCTTACGGGAACCTCTACGCGATAGCGCGTCGAGATGCTCGAGAAGCTCTGCCTGAAGGACTCGATGAAATCGGCGCGTTCCTCCTCGAAGCGGTCCTGGCCAACGTAGGTCTCAATGGGGTTTCTGGTAACAAGGCGCTCGACGAGACAGCAGAGGTGAACGTAGAGCCCAATGATGGCGTTGCTGCCGATCTTCTCGCCTGTCCTGCGCTGAAGCTCGTGCACGGCGCTCTCGATCTCATGGAATAGCCGCTCCGGGTCGAGGATGGTGATGGAGCGGATGACGTTCTGCAGCGTCATGTTCGAGAGCAGCTTCTCGTGGAAAGAAGAGAGCTCGGAAGCGTCAAGCCACCTGCCGAACACGACATCAACCTTAGAGGCGGACGCCGTCGACATGATGTCCTCGAGGGCGACGAAGGGACGGAGGCGACCCCGGGGTCTCCCGTGCCGATGACGGCGCAGACGCGGTGCTCGGAGAAAACGGCGTCGTTCGACCCGTTCGCGACGAGCTGCTTGAAGGGCCTCGTGAGCAGGCGCGCGCCTATGGTGCGCGGGAGGCTCTGCGAGACGAGCTGGCGTATCCTCTCCGCGGCGTCGACCCCGGACTCGGAGCAGAAGACGATGGCGTCCTCACAGTTGACGCGCTCGATCACCTTGCAGTGCGTCACGCACGCGGCGGTCGCATCGCCAAGAACCTCGGCGATGGACTTGCCGCCGAGCAGCCCGACCCCGATCTCGAGCGCAAGACCGGTAGAGACGTTGTTCACCACGCCGATAGTGGAGTCGGTAACGTTCTCGAGGGCCTTATAGGCCTCCTCCAAGGAGCCCATGTCGACGAGGAACACGACCCCGGTGCAGTAGGAATGGCGGTCGACGAGGCGCTGGAGCGGACCGACGATGTCCTTCAGCTGCTGGTCGTAGGGCATGTCGACAGCCTCGTACACATGCATGCCGAGCATACGGTTCGCCGCGTCGGCGATGCTCGTCGCCGTTGAGTAGCCGTGGGACAGGATGACGCAGAGCGTCCGAAGGGCCTTCGCATCGCGAGACTCCGATGCGACGCACAGCGTCAGAAGCGTCTTCGTGAAGTGATCGAGCGAGATTCCCAGCGCCCCTTCCACGTCTGCGGCGACCTGATCGGAGACACTCGAGGCAAACGGCAATTCGGAGGTCACGGCACCGAGGAGATGGGAGATTTGCTCCGCACAGGCAGACTTTCGCTTAGCCAGGCCGATACCCGGCCACAACTGCAGGCAAATCTCCTGGGCCAGTAGAAAAGCGACCTTCCTCGAAAGCTCGATGCCATAAGAAGAGCCTGCGTCGGCAAGGACCGCGCCCACGACGCGCTCGAAGGCGCGCGACCTCGAGGAGGCGACGCCGTGGTCGAAGATCAAGTGATCCTCAACGCCGCGCACAGCGGAGACAGCTTGCGAGACAAGCTCGGAGACAGAGAGCTCCCCGGCGCAGAATCGCTCATCGAGGGAGCACAGGGCATCGAGCGCCTGCTCGACCGGCCCTGTGCTCTCGGCGGCATCCAGAGACGCGTCGATCAGAACGCCATCGTCGGGCTGTTGATCGATCTGCGCGGAGGAGAGGAGCCCGCTGGGAAGAAGATACGGGCGAACGACGACGTAGTCGCCCTCGCGATTGAGGAACGCTTTGGCGCAGCAGTTCGTCACGCAGGCGCGCAAGCCGGCGATGTTATCGGAAAAGTCCGCGTTCACGAGGCAACGGTATGCGCCGCGGCTGATCTTCACATCAGAACCGATTCGGCACCCCTCGCTGCGCAGGAAGCTCAAGATGAGATCCTCGCGCTCCTCGGGGGTCCGCTCCTTGAGTGAGGGGACGCGGGCACAGATGGGCATTTTGCTGTAGGCCGAGGAAACCTTCAGGTCATCGGCGGATAGCGTCGTCGAAAGAACGAGGCGAGCGCGCGGCGCATCCTGGGAGGCATCGAGCCCGAGGGCCGTCGCAAGGCAGTGCTCCATCGCAGAGGGAGAGAGTGCCTCGATGCCGTTGACAAAGACCACACCCCCGCGCGCATTCGCGATCGACTCGTCAAGAAGCCCGTTGAACGAGGCGGCGTCCGGGACCCCGGCGCAGTCGATGCGCACATAGGAGGAGTCGCGGGACAGCAAGCCCTGGTTCTTGCCGTACTCGTACACAAGGCGAGAAAGGAAAGACTTACCGACACCCACGCCGCCGCTCAAGAGGATGGGCAGGCCAAACGGAGGGTACTGAACCGCAGCCTTGCACTGCTCGACAACGGAGCTGAGGCTCATGTCGAAGCCCACGGCACGCGCGAAGTCGCGGTGATCGGCGATTCCCGTCGCCTGGATGAGGTCGGCGAGCGAGGCGTACTCGCTTGCAGAGAGCTTTACCTGAAAACGCTTCTGGAACGCGCGGCGATGAAAATAACGGACAGGCCTGCCCGCCACCTTAACCACAAGACCGGCGCGAACAAGGTCGTTGAGGTACTGGCTCGCCAGGCTCCTGGAGATGATGAGTGTCTCGGCGATGTCGGAGGTGGACAGACGGGCAAGGTCGTCGAGCGAGACGGCAGAGGTGAGGGCCTCGAGATGCTCGAGAATCCTGTCCCTCATGTCGACGGGTTTCTTTGCCAAGCTGTCCTGTGTGGTCTTGTCCATGACTTCTTACCTCCTCGTACAAGGAGTATAAGGGGAGAACAGAGAACGGAAGGGGGCGCGTGGGGGAATCAACAGCTCCGAGGAAAAGTCCACCACTTGAGGGGCAGAAAACAACGGCCATTGAACATTCAGGGCCGACGCTCAACACTTCGGCTCGACACTTCGCTTTGGAAAGGGCCCCGGCGCGCCGGGGTCCCAACATAAAGAAGGGCCCCGGCGCGCAGGGCCTAAAGCTTAACCATGCGCGCGGCAATGCGGGCGCAGTCGCAGGCGGCCTTCTTCTCGAAAGTGTTGTAGTCACGACCCGGCCCTCGGCGCAGGGCTTGTCGCTGATGGCGCGCACGACAACGAGGGGCACGCCGTTGAGATAAGCGGCCTGCGCGATGGTGCAGCCCTCCATCTCGCAGCACAGGTCGCCGAAGGTCGCGAGGATTCGCTCCTTCTGTTCCGCGGGCGAGACGAACTGGTCGCCGGAGACGACGCGGCCCTTGAGGACCTTAATGTCGGGGGCGACGGCGGCCTCGGCGGCGCACGCCGCCAGCAAGGGCCGGAACGGATCGCGCAAGATCAAGGCGTCGCCCGGGAGGTCGGGCGTTACCGTCAGCCGGCGCCGCGTCTGCCGCATCATGAGGGAGAACGGCCTGGCCGGCGCATACGGCAGGAAGAAGTTCAAGGTGCACCCCGGGGCGGTCAACGAGGCCGACGTGTCGAACGTCGTCGCGCGCGGCTTCGGCGGCAGGGCGCCGTGCACCCATATATGCAGCGACTTGGTCTGCGTGCGCGTCGGGGCGTCGTGGAACTACGTCTGCCTGCTCGTCGACCTCTGCAACGGGGAGATCGTCGGCCACTCCGAAGGACCGAGGAGGGACGCGCGAGCTCCGAGCCAAGCTCTTGGATTACGTGCACTGGTACAACAACTTCAGGATCCACTCGACGCTGGGCTACATGTCGCCGGTCGAGTTCAGGGAGGCGGGGCCGTCCCTCCCGGAATCGTCCAAATAAGTGTTGCCAATCCATAGCCAATCCAGCCATCATCTTCGCGAAGGCGGACGTCAGGAAAAGCTCGGCTTGAGCTCGGTCGGACGCGGTCTGTGGGGCATCATTCAGGCTCAGGGGGTCTCCTTGTCTTCTTCGGTCGCAACCTGAATGATAGGGACGGCCCCTTCTCTCTTTCCCCTTCGTTTTCGACGCGTCACCCTCTCGGCGGGCTTAAGGCCCGCGCTCGCGGGTGCAGGGGCTACGCCCAAACCCCAAAAACGTAACGCCGTGCTCGAAGCGTTTCCGGACGTCAGCGTAATCTCAAATCCCGTTCGTCAACTCATGGGCAAGCCACCTGAGACTACTCATTTCTCCTACTGGCAATGAAGACCTGCGACCTGCAGTTTTGCAAACTGCTTGAAAGCCACCTGCGTTGATTCACTTCCTATTGCAGCTGGCGGCTTGCACGCGAAAAGGCATTTAAGTTTCAAAACGGGCGTTTTCGGCGCTATCGAGCCTCAAAGGCATCCCGCCGCGCCCTTTGGGACAAAAACAAAAACTCAAAGCCCTGAGTTCGAAAATAGTTTTTGGAGTTGTCCCGACTTTTGTCCCCGAAGCCGACGAAACGCGACAGGGTGTCACCTGGCGGCACTCGATTCGAGACGGCACCGAAAACTGGATGCAACCGGAATGACAGGACGGCAGAACCGAAGCCATCGAGTAGGGATAGAAAAAGGCCCGGGTGCCATGGCATCCGGGCCTTTGCTAGCAACTTGATGTTGCGGGCAGCTTAGAACTTGTGGCCGCACTTCTTGCAGACGCGCAGCTTGTTCTTGCCGTCCTTCTCGTGACCGACGCGGGTAACCTTACCGCACTCGGGGCAAACGAGATTGACGTTGGAGGCGTCGATGGGAGCCTCCTGCGAAACGATGCCGCCCTGCTGGTTGGCAGCGTTGGGCTTGACGGCCTTCTTGACGACCGAAACGCCCTCGACAACGACCTTGTTCTCGGCGGGGAGAGCACGCAGGACAACGCCCTGCTTGCCGCGATCCTTACCAGAGAGAACCTGGACCTTATCGCCCTTCTTGATATACATATATCTCCCCTAACTACAGGGTCTCGGGAGCGAGCGAGACGATCTTCATGTACTTCTTGTCACGAAGCTCGCGAGCGACGGGCCCGAAGATACGGGTGCCGACGGGCGAACCATCGTTGTTGATGACAACGCAGGCGTTCTCATCAAAGCGAATGTAGGAGCCATCCTTGCGGCGGATCTCCTTAACGGTGCGAACGACGACGCAACGGACAACGTCCTTCTTCTTGACGTTGGCGCCAGGGGTAGCCTCCTGGACAGCACCGATGAACACATCGCCGATGCCTGCATAACGACGCTTGGAACCGCCAAGCACCTTGATGCAGCGAATCTTGCGAGCGCCGGAGTTGTCGGCGACGTTCAGCATGGTTTGCATCTGAATCATGGTAGATGTTCCTCCGAACTAAGAACCGAAGAGAGGTGCGCAGCCTTTATACGGCCCGTGGTATGCAAGCCAGGCATACGCACATCTTCGGAAACGTACAAGTCGTAAGAGCGACTGCTTATTTAGCGCGCTCGACGACCTCGATGAGGCGCCAACGCTTCATCTTGGACATAGGACGGGTCTCCATAACGCGGACGGTATCGCCCACGCCAGCCGTGCACTCCTCGTCGTGAGCGTGCAGCTTCTTGGAGCTGGTCATCATCTTGCCGTACTTGGGGTGACGCTTGCGCTCGGTGATGGTGACAACAATGGTCTTGGCACCGGAGACGGAGGTAACGACACCCGTACGGACCTTACGCGAGTTACGCGAATCAGTCATGTTCTCTCCTTAGGTCCTACTCGGCGACAGCGGACTTCTCCGCTGCGATCTCGCGGGCGCGCTGCTCCGTGAGGACGCGAGCGATGTCCTTCTTCACGGTGTTGACGCGAGCGGTGTTGTCCAGCTGGCTGGTGGCCATCTGGAAACGAAGGTTAAAGAGCTCGGCGCGCATTTCCTTCAGCTTCTCAACGAGCTGAGCGTCCGAGAGCTCACGAATCTCTGCGGGCTTCATTAGTTCTCCTCCTTGGCGGCGGCGGCGTCCTCAGCAGCCCACTTGGCCTCGAGAGCGGCCTCCTCAGCCATCTCCTTCTCGATGCGCTGCTCAGCGTTCTTGGCAGCAACAATCTTGGTCTTGATGGGAAGCTTGTGCTGTGCAAGACGCAGAGCCTCGCGAGCGACCTCCTCGGGCACGCCCTTGACCTCGAACATGATGCGGCCGGGCTTGACGACGGCCACCCACTCCTCGGGATTACCCTTACCAGAACCCATGCGAGTCTCGGCAGGCTTCTTGGTGATGGGCTTATCGGGGAAGATCGTGATGTAGACACGACCGCCACGCTTCATGTAGCGGGTCATGGCAATACGAGCGGCCTCGATCTGACGGTTGGTGATCCAATGGGCCTCGAGAGCCTGGATACCAAACTCGCCGAAATGCAGCTCGGTATTACCCTTGGCCTGGCCCTTCATGGAGCCACGCTGCACCTTGCGGTGAAGAATACGCTTAGGGGCAAGCACTACTGACCCCTCCTCTCGGAGTTACGACGACGAGGACGGGAAGAGCCCTCGAGTGCAGGGTTGGGAACAGGCTGGCCCGGGAGCTTCTCGCCCAGGTAGATCCAGACCTTCACGCCGCAAGCGCCCATGGTGGTGCTGGCGACAGCCGTACCGTAGTCGATCTTGGCACGGAGGGTGTGCAGAGGCACGCGACCCTCGCGGTACCACTCACGACGGCCCATCTCGGCACCGCCGAGACGACCGGAGCACTGGATACGGATGCCCTTAGCGCCGGCCTTGCGGGCGGACTGGACAGCCTTGCGCATAGCGCGACGGAAGGCAACGCGGCCCTCGAGCTGCTCGGCGATAGACTGAGCAACGAGGTTGGCGTCGAGCTCGGGGCGCTTGATCTCGACAACGTCGACGGAGAGCTGGCCCTTGGAGACGCCAGCGACCTTCTCGAGCTCGGTGCGGAGGGCATCGATCTCGGCACCCTTCTTACCGATGACAACGCCGGGGCGAGCGGTGAGGATGATGACCTTCACCTTGTCGCCAGCGCGCTCGATCTCGACGCGGGAGACAGCTGCGCGGGAAAGACGCTTCTCGAGGTACTTGCGGATCTCGAGATCGTTACCGAGGGTCTTAGCGTAATCCTTCTCTGCGAACCAGCGGGAGCGCCAGTTCTCGGTGATGCCAAGACGGAAGCCGGTGGGGTAGACTTTCTGACCCATACAGCTTTACGCCTCCTTTCGAGGAGCAACGACGACGGTGATGTGGGAAGTACGCTTCAGAATGCGAGAAGCGGAACCCTTGGCGCGGGGACGGATGCGCTTAAGCGTCGGACCCTCGTCAACATAGGCAGCGGCGACAACCAGGTTGTCGGCACGCAGACCGTTGTTGTTCTCGGCGTTCGCAACGGCGGAACGGAGAACCTTCTCGACATCCACGGCGACGGCGCGGTCGCAGAAGTGGAGGATGTCGAAGGCCTGAGCGACAGGCTTGCGGCGGATCAGATCGACCACCAGGCGGGCCTTGCTGGGGGAAACACGCACGTACTTAGCGACGGCGCGAACCTCGGTGGCCTCAGTTTCAATAGACTTAGTTGCCATTTACGGTTAACCCCCTATTTGGCCTTGTGGCCACGGAACGTACGAGTCGGCGCGAACTCGCCGAGCTTGTGACCAACCATGGACTCGGTAACATACACGGGCACATGCTTGCGGCCGTCGTGGACGGCGATGGTGTGACCAACCATCTCGGGGAAGATGGTGGACGCGCGGGACCAGGTCTTCACGACGTCCTTCTTGCCAGCCTCGTTCATCGCGGTGATACGCGAGAGAAGGCGAGTCTCCACGAACGGGCCCTTTTTGAGACTTCTGCTCATAAGTGCTTTCTCCTAAAACTCGGTATCCGAAATTACTTCTTACGGCGACGAATGATGTGCTGGTTCGAGACCTTCTTCTTCTTGCGCGTACGAAGGCCCTTCGTCGGCTTACCCCAGGGGGTAACAGAGGGACGACCAGAGGTGTGGTTCTTGCCCTCGCCACCGCCGTGCGGGTGGTCGACAGGGTTCATGACGGTACCGCGGACGGTCGGGCGCACGTTCATGTGACGCTTACGGCCGGCCTTGCCGATGACGATGTTGGCGTGATCGGCGTTGCCGACCTCACCGACGGTGGCGCGGCAGGTAACGAGGATGCGGCGCATCTCGGAGGAAGGCATACGGACGATAGCGTACTTGCCTTCCTTACCCATCAGCTGGCAGGAGTTACCGGCGGAACGGGCGATAGCAGCGCCCTTGCCCGGCTGGAACTCGACGGCGTGGATGAGCGTACCGACGGGGATGTCGGCGAGGGGCAGAGCGTTGCCCGGCTTGATGTCGGCGTCAGAACCGGACATGATGGTCTGACCGACCTCGAGGCCCTTGGGGGCCAGGATGTAGCGCTTCTCACCGTCAGCGTAGTGCAGCAGAGCGATGCGAGCGGAACGGTTCGGATCGTACTCGATCGTGGCAACCTTGGCGGGCACGCCGTCCTTGTTGCGCTTGAAGTCGATCACGCGGTAACGACGCTTCACGCCGCCGCCCTGGTGGCGGGTGGTGATGCGGCCGTTGTTGTTACGACCGGCCTTCTTGGGCAGGGGCTCGAGAAGAGACTTCTCGGGCTTGGTGCAGGTGATCTCGGAGAAGTCGGAGATCGTCTGCCAACGCCTACCAGCGGAGGTCGGCTTAAGGTGCTTTACAGCCATTACAATCCCTTTCAATAGGAATCCGTTAGCCATCGCAGACAGGGGATTCGAGGTTCTGCCTCGGGTGCGATGACACCGGACGTATACACGGTTCCGGGCGTGTCCATTTTATACGCCCAAAACC
>ENA-OQED01000250-OQED01000250.1-human-gut-metagenome-genome-assembly--contig:-NODE-250-length-22465-cov-0.907915_pt1 | contig 22465 bp, 27 predicted proteins | sample MGYA00242790_ERZ504625 | MGnify/ENA primary metagenome ERZ504625 (study PRJEB26092, sample SAMD00036345) | human gut metagenome | host: Homo sapiens | study: EMG produced TPA metagenomics assembly of...
AAAAGAAATCAATGTTTTAATTTTTGATCAGTTTTGATTTAGAAAGATGAGGATTTATCCATGCTCAGCACCATTGAAACGATTAACCAGGTTGTGAATGATTTTATCTGGGGTGTTCCTGCAATGGTCTGCATCATCGGCGTTGGCTTTTATTTAAGCTGCCGTACCGGTTTTTTGCAGATCCGCAAGTTCTCCTATGCCATCCAGACTACCATCGGAAGGATGTTCCGCAAGAGAAATGCTTCTGACGGAGCGCTGACACCATTTCAGGCGGTGTGTACGGCTCTGGCGGCCACAGTTGGAACGGGAAATATTGCCGGTGTAGCAGGAGCCATTGCCATTGGAGGACCAGGCGCTGTGTTCTGGATGTGGGTTTCTGCCGTTCTTGGTATGTGTACCAAATTTGCAGAGGTAACTCTGGCTGTCTACTACCGTGAGACAAACAAAGAAGGGGATCTGGTAGGCGGTCCTATGTACTATATTAAAAATGGCCTTGGAAAGAACTGGCAGTTTTTAGCTGTCCTGTTTTCCGCCTTCGGTGTGCTCACTGTATTTGGTACAGGAAATGCCACCCAGGTCAATACGATCACAACGGCTGTGAACTCTGCTCTCTTAAGCTGCGGACTGATCTCAGAAGGGGCAGTAAAGACTTCCAACCTGATCCAGGGTATCATCATTGCCGCTTTGGTAGCCCTGATCCTGTTAGGCGGCGTAAAGCGTATTGGTCAGGTAACAGAGAAGCTGGTTCCTTTTATGGCGCTCCTTTATATTGTGTTATCTGTAGGTATCATCCTCTTTAGGATCCAGGCACTTCCATCTGTGATCCAGGCCATTTTTGAAGGTGCTTTTAAACCTGCAGCTGTAACAGGCGGAGCAGTGGGAAGTCTGTTTATGAGTATGAAAAAAGGCGTTTCCAGAGGTATCTTCTCCAATGAGGCAGGTCTTGGTACCGGCTCTATCGCCCATGCATGTGCAGATACCAGAAAACCGGTAAAGCAGGGTATGTTCGGTATTTTTGAAGTATTTACAGATACCATTGTGATCTGTACATTAACAGCTCTTGTTATCCTTTGCAGCCAGGTACCGGTAGGTTACGGACAGGCAGCAGGCGCAGAGCTGACTATTCAGGGATTTATTTCTGTTTATGGAACTGGGTATCTGTCTTTACTGCAGTTGCCATGTGCTGTTTCGCATTCTCTACCATTCTGGGCTGGGGACTTTACGGCGCAAGATGTATTGAATTTTTTATTCTCAGAAAAAGTCATTAAGCCGTTTATGGTAGCATATTCCCTGGTGGCTATTTTAGGGGCTACTGCAGATCTGGGTCTGATGTGGAATATTGCAGAGACATTTAACGGCCTTATGGCGATCCCCAACCTGATCGCCCTGTTCCTTCTTTCCGGAACAGTGGTGAAACTGACAAAAGAATATTTTGCAGGAGAAGGCGCTGGAAAATAACCAGAGTATATAGCCGGGGCAGCTGTTAAAGCCCGCGGTTATACCAGATATGCATGAATTGCATAGCAGATGAAACAAATTTTCATTGATTTTCAGAAATAATGAGACTATAATGAGCAACAAGGTAAGTACATATTTAAAATGATGAAAATCAGTAAGAAGAATTAAGAAACGGAGGATACAAGATCGTGGAAAAGAAAAATCTTGACTGGGCAAATATCGGTTTCAGCTACATGCCAACTGATATGCGTTATGTATCAAACTATAAAGACGGAGCATGGGATGAGGGAACTCTGACCGCTGACTCCAATGTTACTATTAACGAGTGCGCAGGTATCTTACAGTACTGCCAGGAATGTTTCGAGGGCTTAAAGGCTTACACAACAGAAGACGGCAGCATCGTTACTTTCCGTCCTGACATGAACGCAGAGCGTATGATGGACTCCGCATCCAGACTGGAAATGCCAGTATTCCCTAAGGAGAAATTCTTAGACGCATTAGATCAGGTTGTTAAGGCAAACGCAGCATGGGTTCCACCTTACGGAAGCGGCGCAACCTTATATATCCGTCCATATATGTTTGCTTCAGGTCCTGTAATCGGTGTTAAGCATCCCACGAATATCAGTTCAGAATGTTCGTTACACCAGTTGGACCATACTTCAAGGGCGGCGCTAAGCCGATCACCATCTGCGTCAGTGACTTCGACCGTGCAGCACCTCACGGAACAGGCCATGTAAAGGCTGGTCTGAACTATGCAATGAGCCTTCATGCACATGAAGTAGCACATGCAAATGGATTTGATGAGAACATGTTCCTGGATCCGGCAACCAGAACTTATGTAGAAGAGACCGGTGGTGCAAACTTCCTGTTCGTAACCAAGGACGGCGAAGTTGTTACTCCAAAGTCTGACTCTATCCTTCCTTCTATCACAAGACGTTCTCTGGTATACGTTGCAGAGCACTACCTTGGATTAAAGGTTACCCAGAGACCTGTTAAGCTGTCTGAGTTAGGTGACTTCGCTGAGTGCGGACTTTGCGGTACTGCAGCAGTTATCTCCCCAGTAGGCAAGGTTGTAGACCACGGCAAAGAGATCTGCTTCCCAAGCGGTATGGATGAGATGGGACCAGTGATCAAGAAGCTGTATGATACTTTAACCGGTATCCAGATGGGCCGTATCGAAGCTCCAGAAGGCTGGATCAGAAAGATCTGCTAATAAATATCAAACAGACAAACATAGAAATGAAATTTCCTGGATATATTGTTGTAACAGTATATCCGGGAGATTTTTTTGATGAAAAACGGAAAGCGTTTATTATGTACAGTCTGCGCCGGGATCGTGGCACTTTGCCTGCTTTTATCCGGCTGCAGTATTCTGGGCAAAAAAGAGGAAAAGGTGCGGGACCTCACGATCACGCCTGTTTCTGACAGTGGACTTCCTCAGGAGCTGCAGACGCTGATCAAACAGAAAACATCAGCACCCTTTAAAATGACCTATACAACAGATGAAAATCTGTACATAGCTGTTGGATATGGGCCCCAGGAAGGCGGCGGATACAGCATCTGTGTGAATGAGCTGTATCTGACGGGAAATTCTGTTGTAATAGCAACGGAATTAAAAGGACCTGAAAATGGAGAGGATAAAGGCGTTGAGAGCTCCAGTCCATATATTGTGGTGAAAACGGAATTACTGGATCTGCCGGTTGTGTTTCAATAAAAAATGCATGAAAAATAAAAATGCGCTCTTTTTTTGAAAAATAACATATGATATAATGAGCCCTAAAGAAAAACAAGCGGCTGCGCAGCAGACATTTGTTTTGTTTGGGCCATTAACGAATGGACCGTCTGCGTAAGCAGACAGTAGAGCACGTCAGTGCGTGTCCATGAGTGACGCATTGCGAATACACCATGAGGGAGCCGTATTATGATATTTAAAGACATTTGGTTAGACATCAAAGCAGTACAGGAACGTGACCCGGCAGCAAGAAGTGCTTTGGAAGTTTTACTTTTGTATCAGGGGATACATGCTCTGATCTGGCATCGTTTTGCCCACTGGTTTTATAAGCACAAAATGTTCTTTATTGCCAGACTGATCTCACAGATCGCCAGATTTTTCACTCTGATCGAGATCCATCCGGGAGCGCAGTTAGGACATGGGATCCTGATCGACCATGGTTCCGGCGTGGTCATCGGTGAAACCGCTGTTGTAGGTGATAACTGTACGATTTATCAGGGCGTTACATTAGGCGGTGTTGGTACCCAGAAAGGCAAACGTCATCCTACTCTTGGAAATAATGTAATGGTAGGTGCCGGAGCCAAGATATTAGGAGCCTTTGAAGTAGGTGACAACTGCTCCATTGCTGCCAATGCAGTTCTTTTAAAACCACTGGAAGATAATGTAACAGCAGTGGGAATTCCTGCAAGACCTGTAAAAAAAGATGGTGTTACACTTCCAAAACGGAAAGAGACCATGACTCTGGAAGAATATGAAACAATGAAAGAGCGTATGCTCCAGATGGAAGAGGAGATACGCCAGTTAAAAGAAAAGTTAAATAAGCAGTAAAGTTATAAAACACCTGTTGTCCGCATAGACTTTCGTAAAAGACTATTAGAACGGCAGGTGTTTTTTATGGAATTAATAAAGAAGCAGATACATATGAACCGGTGGAAAGGAAATGCAGTGACCCAGATCACTCTGGATGAAGATTTTATTGTTCCTGATACACTGGAAGATATGGAACAGGTCATACTGGAGCAGGCTCATATCCAGGGGGAAAATGTAAAGACCCAGGAGGAGAAGATAACCGTAAAAGGAAAACTGGAATTTCAGGTTCTTTACAGAAAAGAAAATGGGGGACTGGAAACATTAGGAGGAAACATTCCTTTTGAAGAGACTGTAAATGTTCCGGGACTGGCAGAAGGAGATCATACAGGTTTAAACTGGATCCTGGAAGACATGAAAACGGATATGATCAATTCCAGGAAGCTGGGGGTAAAAGCTGTGATCACGGTGGAGATCCATACAGAGGGAGAAACATCCCAGATGGCAGCTTCGGACCTGAAGGAGACGGGAACAGCCGGAAGTTTTTCAAGTCAGACAGAAGAAATGCCCCCGGAAGTGAAAATGGGAAGTATTTCTCCTGTTATACTGGCTCTTCACCGTAAAGATACTTACCGTATACGGGAAAATACGGTCCTTACAGGGGGAAGACCGGATATAGAAAATCTATTGTGGAAGGATATTTCCATAAGCAGCCAGTCTGTAAAGCCGTTAGATGGCCGCCTGCACCTGGAAGGACAGCTTACATTATTTGTGATCTATGAAACAGAAGAAGAAAATATGCCGGTGCAGTGGATGGAAGAGGTGATCCCATTTTCAGGTGATATAGAGATAGCCCAGGCACATGAAGGACAGATCCCCATGGTATCTTTGCGCCTGGCTCATGGAGAAGTGGAGGCGAAACCGGATCCGGACGGGCAGATGCGGGAACTGGATCTGGATGTAGTCTTAGATCTGGATATCCGGCTGTATGAAGAAAAAGAAGAAATGCTGTTAAAAGATATTTATTCTAACAGCTGTCAGATCACGCCGGAGAAAAATGAGATGGGATATGACCGGCTGATCGCAAGAAATGTATGCAGACCGAGGATTGGGGAGAAAATACATCTGGGGCAGCAGGAGCGGATCCTTCAGATCTGCCATACCCAGGGAATGGTACAGTTAGATGAGATCGAACCGGAAGAAAACAGTTTGGATATAGAAGGAATCCTGGATGTGACCATTCTCTATCTCACCAGTGATGACAGTGCCCCAATCCAGTCTGTTTCCAGGCAGATCCCTTTTAAATGCAGCGCCCAGGCAGCAGGTATTACCAAAAAGAGTATTTATCAGCTGGATGCAGGAGTAGATCAGCTGACAGCTGTAATGACGGGAGCAGATACGGTGGAAGTAAAAGGTGTGGCAGCCCTGGACTTTATGATCCTGGAACCGGTACAGGAAACGGTGATAACCGGAATAAAGGAAGAACCCCTGGATCTGAAACAGTTACAGGAACTTCCCGGGATCGTCGGATATATTGTTCAGGAGAAAGACTCTCTTTGGGATATTGCAAAAAAATTTCATACTACAGTGGAAAATATCGTTACCACCAATGAACTTCCAGGTGAACAGGTAAAAACGGGGCAGAGGCTGCTTCTGGTGAAAGAGGTGGGAGTGTAGGTGGACCGCCTGTGCTATGGAGAAAAAAGTAATGTAAGATAGATAGGAAATATGGTATAATCTGATGTGCGCAAACGAAAAAAGAAATGAGGTACGAAATGGATTTGAATTTTAGGCCTGTAGAGGCTGAAGATATGTCCAGGCTGCGCCCTTTTTATGGTCTCAGGCCCAACAGGACCTGTGACAGCGTATTCCTGGACTCTTTTTTATGGAAAGATTACTACAAGGTAGAATGTGCAGTCAGCGAAGACAAGGCAGTTTTATGGCTTATGGAAAAAGATGGCATACTTTCAAGCGCCATGCCTCTTTGCAAGGAAGAAGATCTTCCATATTTCTTCTATCAGATGTAGATTATTTTGACAATGTACTCCATAAACCTTTCTATATTTCTCTGGCTGATGCAGAAGCTGTAGAATATCTGAACCTGGATCCGGAAAAGTTTGAAGTAACAGAATTAGATGATCTGAAAGATTATCTTTATGATGGAAATGCCATGCGTACACTGGCTGGAAAGAAGCTTCATAAGAAGAAAAACCGCTTAAACGGCTTTTTTAAAGACCTATGAAGGCAGATATGAATACCGCAGGATCTGCTGCTCCGACCGTCAGGAAGTATGGCAGTTTATGGAAAAATGGAGACAGCAGAAAGTAGAGTCTTATGAAAATGAGATCTCCCTGGATTACGAGGTAGCCGGTATCCATGATATTTTAAAGAACTGCTCTGCTTTCAATGTGCCGATGGCAGGCGTTTACATTGACGGGGAATTGAAGGCATTTACAGTAGGAAGCTTAAATGAGCGGGAAAATATGGCAGTGATCCATATTGAAAAGGCTGATCCGGAGATCAACGGTCTGTATCAGTTTATCAATCAGCAGTTTTTAGTTCATGAATTCCCGGATGTAGCCTGGTAAACAGAGAAGATGATGTAGGTATGCCGGGACTGCGCAAGGCGAAGATGAGCTATTATCCGGTGGATTTTGCAAGAAAATATTCGGTTAAGAAGAAATACTAAGATCATGAAAATGAGGATGAAATATTCCATTAAATGAGGCTGTGATACTGGGCAGAAAGAGGCGGATATGGTACGATATTTAGAGAAAAGTGAATATGGAAAATGCAGGCCCTTATGGGAAGAGGCATTTCCGGAAGACTCAAAAAGCTTTGCAGATTACTATTTTTCCGAAAAACTTCCCGGCAGTAAAGTGCTTGCCATAGAAGGAGGAAAACTTCTGACCATGGCTCACTTAAATCCCTATACCATTTCTGTAAATGGAAAAAAATGGGAACTGCCTTATATCGTTGGTGTAGCCACAGCTGCCCACCAGCGCCATAAAGCTATATGCGCCAGGTTCTTAATCAAATGCTCCGGGACTTAAATCAGGAGAAAAAGCCGTTCTGCTTCCTGATGCCTGCTGCAGAGGCTATCTACCGGCCATTTCAGTTTGCTTTTATCTATGACCAGCCGGTATGGAAGCCTGAGGATGAACCGGAAAAAGATCTGGAAAAGGTTCCTGTAGATCTGGCGGAAAAGTCAGAAGAGCTGGCTCACTGGCTGAATAACTGGCTTGAGAAACGTTATGAAGTCTATGCAGTGAGAGACAGGGCTTATATGGAACTTCTTAAAAAAGAGCTGGAAAGTGAAGCAGGAGAAGTGACGGGGCTGTATGAAAAAGACGGAAAACTTCATGCTTTGGAAGCCTGGTGGGGACTTGGAAAAAGAGAAGAGCGGTTTTATTACAGCATATCGGAAATAAAGCCTTCAGATATGCACCCGGCGATCATGGTCCGGATCACAGATGTAAGATCATTGTTAGAAGTCATTGGATTAAATGAAAACGCGCCAGGAGATAAATTTCAGGCAGTTCTTTCCATAAAAGATCCGATTATTTCGGAAAATGAAGGATGCTGGTTGTGGAAACTGGGAAAAAATGGAAGTACTCTGGAACGGATGAAGGGACTGGGGCTGCAGACAGAGGCAGATGAGGCAGAACAGATCCCATCTTCCAGCGAAGTGTTGGAGATCAACATTGACGAGTTGGCACAGTGGATCTTTGGGTACAAGACGCTGGAAGAGACATTAGGTGTGATGCCACCGTTCTGGACAGAATATGTGAGGACGCTGCAAGGGGTATTTTTGGACGAGGTTGTGTAGGAGGAAACGCATATGGATGAAAAATGGCAGCAGTTAAAAGACTGGATCAATGAAAGCGACAACATCGTATTCTTTGGCGGAGCCGGTGTTTCTACGGAAAGCGGCATACCGGATTTCCGCAGTGTGGACGGACTGTATAATCAGAAATATAAGTACCCGCCGGAGCGGATCATCAGTCACAGCTTTTACATACAAAATCCGGAAGAGTTCTACCGCTTCTATAAAGACCGTATGCTGTTTCCGGATGCAAAACCTAATGCAGCCCATAAAGCCCTTGCAAAACTGGAACAGGAAGGAAAATTAAAGGCTGTGATCACCCAGAACATTGACGGCCTTCATCAGATGGCAGGAAGCAAAGAAGTGCTGGAGCTTCACGGTTCTGTACACAGAAATTATTGCACCCGCTGCGGCCAGTTTTATGATCTGGACTATGTGAGAAACAGCGAAGGCGTTTCCTACCTGCACCTGCGGCGGCCGTATCAAGCCGGATGTAGTCCTTTATGAGGAAGGACTGGATGACCGGACTATCCAGAAGTCCATTGATTATATCCGCAACGCGGACATGCTTATTATCGGAGGTACGTCCCTTGTGGTCTATCCGGCAGCCGGTCTTATTGACTATTACAGAGGCAACAAGCTGGTTCTGATCAATAAAAGCGTAACATCCAGGGACTCCCAGGCAGATCTGGTGATTTCTGACAGCATCGGAAAGGTTTTGGGAACAGTTGTTGGAAATGACAATGGATCAGGAAGATCCAAGGAGAAATAGAACTATGCCAGGAGAACGTTTAAACTACGAAGTAGGAGATATCGTAAAATTAAAAAAGCCCCATCCATGCGGAAGCAGTGATGGGAGATCTTAAGAGTAGGAGCGGATTTCCGCTTAAAATGTACCGGCTGCGGGCACCAGATCATGGTAGCCCGCAGACTGGTGGAGAAGAATACAAAAGGGTTAAAGAAAAAAGACGAGATCACCGGTTGATATAGCGCCACAAAGTGGTCCGGCTGATTCCCAGCTTCTTTGCTGCAGCTGTCTGGTTTCCATTGCAGCTGTTTAAAACATGCTGGACAATGTCCTGGTTGATGCGGTCAAGAGGCTGTTCTAAGTTCAGGGAAAAGCCTTCTTTTTCGGTGGCTGCTTTGGAATGTGTTATCATATGCGCTTCATGGTCATCCGGGAAAAAGGCAGATTCTTCTTTTTAATATTTTTTCAATGGTATCACGGGATATATAGGCAGTGCTGGTTTCCAGTACTGCTTTTTTAATATACGTTTAAACTGGGTGCGGTTACATGGATAGTCATATTCCATAAGAAGCTTTGCGGCACCGTCTTCCAGTCCTACCACCTGGCGGCCCAGATTCTGGTTCAACGTATCAATATAAAGAGCGGCTGAAGGAACAATGTCATTTTTCTGTTCCCGTAAAGGCTTGATAGGAAGAGGCACACATCCAAGCATATTGGTATACTCCAATGCAGCATGGGGCATATGACCGTCCTTTGCCTGGGTGCAGGAAAAGATCAGACGGTTGCGGATATGCAGGTTGGTGTCCAGTATGATAGATAACAGCTGTTTCTGCCGCGGGTGGGACAAAACGCCCAGATTGGAGATGTAAATGGTATTTCCGTTGTCTGTAAAAGGAGAGTTGTAATGATTGATCAGGAAATTCCAGGTTTTATCATTTAACATGGAACAGTTTACAACGTAAAGCGGTTCATCATTAAACTGGCTCTTTGCATAGTGGAGATAAGCTACACGGTCTTTGCCTGTACCGATCTCTCCGGTGATCATAAGAGGGACTGAAGAAGAACCTGACTGATCCATGGCAGCGGCAGCGCTGCGGGATAGTTCTGTATTGCTGTAAAAGCTTTCAATAAAGCTTTGTAATGCCTGTTCTTTATCCATAATGGTGATGCCGTATTTAGAGTGGCTTAAAGGGATCTTGGATAACATGATGCGGAAGATGATATAAGGGAAATCCCCTTCCTCAGCCAGGCTGGAGCGGACGGAATACAGCTGGTTTCCCAGTGTGACAAAGAAAGAACGCCTGGAGGAAGTGCGGCATTTTCCAAGCTCTTTTTGCAGGCTCTGGATAAATTCTTCCTCTTTTTCATCATTGATTGTGGAATAATGGCAGCGGCCTTCCAGATCCAGGATCAGATACTGGTTGGAGCTGCTGCGGATCAGGGACTGCATCATGGCATTGGAATTGCACAGCTTCTGGTACTGCTGCCAGGTGCCAATGGCATTTTCCATGGCCTGTTTTACGCTTTCTGCGCTGGAGGTAAGAAGGATAGGCGTAAGTCCGATCATTTTTGCATGGTCATAAGGGATCATATCGCAGACTACAGTTTTATAGCCCTGTTCCTTCATACGGTCCAGAAGATCGCCGGAGCCTTTCCAGTTATCTACGGAGAAGGAGAAAATATCTACATGGATCTGGAGAAGATCGCAGAGGTTTTTTGCGATGACAGTCAAAGACTGAAAGCCTAAAAGGGCAAATTTGGTCCCGGTATTCTGGGCCATTTTAATACAGCGCAGTACATCATAATAGCCAATACCAATATCGATGACCGGGATATGCACAGACTGGGAGATCATCTTGGCTGTGTTTGCGCGGGAGATGATAACGTCATAATGTTCGCTGTAGCGTTTTGCAAGGGCAAGTCCCTGTTCCATGCTTCCTGCATAGGCGGTAAATTCGATCTCAGGGTATTGCAGGGCACATTGTTTCATAAGAGTGGCAAGTCCTTTATAGGGAGCAATTCCCAGTATACGGATTTTTTTTATCATTTAAGTCACCTCACATTTATAAATGTTACAAATTTAAACATATTATACAATAAATTCATTGAAATAGAAAGACAAAAGCGTGTAGAATATAAAACGAATGAGAAAAAAATCTAAAAAAAATATGAACTCTCACAAAAGTGTTTCAAAAATGAACAATTAGAAAGGCGGTGAAATGGTTGGAAGAAAGATACCTGATCATTGCAGATGATTTTACCGGAGCCAATGATACCGGAGTCCAGCTGCGCAGAAGAGGTTTTCCAACAGAAGTGCTGTTTTGCGGAAAGCCGATGGGTGCAGACAGATCCATTGTCATTGATACAGAGTCCAGAACAGTTCATCCTGATCATGCATATGAGATAGTGTCCCATGCGCTGGAAGATGTGGATTTTGACAGCTTCCGCTATGTGATCAAAAAAGTTGATTCCACCATGAGAGGAAATATTGCAGCAGAGATCAAGGCAGTAGATGAACATTTCAAACCGGAATTAATGATCTTTGCACCGGCTCTTCCGGATTTAAAGAGAACGACTGTAGATGGGGTGCAGTGTTTAAACGGCGTAGAGATCTGCCGCACGGAGCTTGCCAGCGACCCTAAGAACCCGGTAGTAGAAGATAATCTGGTACGGATGCTGGGAAGATATTATGAAGAAAAGGTCATTTTAAAGAGACTTCCGGATGTGAGAAGTGATGATCTTGACTTTACAGAAGGCCGCATTTATGTATGCGATGCAGACTGCAATGATGACTTAAAGAAAGTTTTAAAGGCAGTTGCAAAGACAGGAAAGAAGGTACTTTATATTGGTACCGCAGGTCTGGCAGATAACCTGATGGAACTGGAACGTCCGTCACTTCCGGCACTGGGAGTAGTTGCAAGCGTAAGCACCGTGACCAACCGGCAGATGAAATACTGTGAGGAAGCGGGTATCAAGATGGTAAAGCTTCCGATGCATGATATTCTGTCCGGAAAAGAAGAGACAGAGCCTTATCTAGAAAGAGTGTAGATTCTTTAAAGGCAGGTAAAGATACCATTCTTCTTACTAATACAGCCTATGACAGAAGCGAACTGGAGCTTTCCTTTGAAGCTGGTGAGGCGTTAGGACTTGGCCCTGTAGAGACTGGTGATAAGGTACGTTCCATAGTTGGCCGTCTGGCAATGGAAATCCTGGAACAGGTAAAGGTTTCCGGTGTATTTCTTACAGGTGGTGATACAGCCCTTGGAATGCTGATGAACATTGAAGCAGACGGTTCACAGATCCTTTCTGAGATCCGCGTAGGTATCCCGTTAGTCCGGGTAAAAGGCGGAAAGTACGAAGGAATGAAGCTGGTAACAAAGGCAGGTGCTTTTGGAGCTGATGATGCAGCTGCATTTGCATTGCGTAAGATCAAAGAAGCATAAAAACAACTAAAACTTAACGATCCAATCATTCATTAAAACAGGAGGAAGCAGAGATGAAAGAATTTTTATTACCTTATGGAAAAGAAAAATTAACAGCAAAGATCGAGGATGAGCATCTGGCAGGTGTGCTGTTATCTGAACTTCACAGCTACAAGGCGCCAAAGAGCGGGGCAGAGCTGGTTCAGGATGCTTTGGAGCATCCAATCGGAACTCCAAGACTGTGCGATATGGCAGTTGGAAAGAAAAAGGTAGTTGTTATTTCTTCTGACCATACAAGACCTGTTCCAAGCCACATCATGATGCCTCTGATCTTAGCAGAGATCCGTAAGGGCAATCCTGATGCTGATATTACCATTCTTATTTCAACCGGTCTTCACAGAACAACTACCAAAGAAGAGCTGGCAGCAAAATTTGGTCCTGAGATCATGGCAAATGAGAAGATCGTAGTTCATGATTGCGATGACAAGGACAACCTGGTATACCTTGGCAAGCTTCCATCCGGCGGCAATCTGATCATTAACCGTCTGGCAGCAGAAGCAGACCTGTTAGTAGCAGAAGGCTTTATTGAGCCACACTTCTTCGCAGGTTTCTCCGGCGGCAGAAAGAGTATTCTTCCTGGTGTTGCAAGCCGTGAGACTGTTATGTACAACCATAACTCCGGATTTATTGCTGATCCTCATGCACGTACCGGTGTTGTTGAAGGAAACCCGATCCACAATGATATGCTGTATGCAGCAAGAGCAGCAAGACTGGATTTCATCGTAAATGTAGTTATTGATGCAGCACATGATCCTATTTTTGCAGTAGCTGGTGACTGTGATCTGGCTCACAGAGTTGGACGTGAGTTCTTAGCTTCCAAGTGCCAGGTAGATGCAATTCCGGCAGATATCGTTATCTCCACCAACGGCGGATATCCTCTGGACCAGAACATTTATCAGTCTGTAAAGGGTATGACCGCAGCTGAGGCAACTGTAAAGGAAGGCGGCGTTATCATCATGCTTTCCAAGGCAGCTGATGGACACGGCGGAAAATACTTCCATGAGACTTTCCGTGATGAGAAGGATCTGAACCGTATGATGAAGACCTTCCTTGACAGAAAACCGGAAGAGACCATTATCGACCAGTGGCAGTCCCAGATCTTTGCAAGACTGCTGTTAAAGGCAACCGTAGTATTTGTATCTTCCTGCGATGACCAGTTAGTAGAAGACCTGCATATGGTTCCTGCACACAGCATGGAAGAAGCTTTGGAGAAGGCAAAAGCCATCGTTAAGAAGGATGACTACAAGGTAACTGTTATCCCGGATGGTGTATCTGTTATCGTCAGAGAGTAATTGATCAACTTTGAACTCTGAATTGTCTGGAAGCAGGCTTTCTGGTGTGTTTCCAGACAGATGAAATAAATGTACTCCCGGAGTCTTTCTCGCAAGATCAGGTACAGAAAGATTCCGAGAGAACATATAAAGAAAAAGGAGAAAGACAGACATGAAATTTGTTCTCATTCCTGATTCATTTAAGGGAACCTTAAGTTCTGAGCAGATCTGCGAGATTGCAAAGGAAAAAGTAGAAAAACATTTTCCTGGAGCTGAAACAGCCTGCGTTCCTGTAGCAGACGGCGGCGAAGGCTCTGTAGATGCATTTATTACCGCTTTAGGCGGCAGCAAGGTAACTGTAAAGGTTAAAAACCCATATTTTGAAGATATGGACTCCTACTACGGTCTGATCAACGAAGGCAAGACAGCAGTCATTGAAATGGCTTCCTGCGCAGGACTTCCATTAGTAGAAGACCGCAAGGACCCAAGAAAGACCACTACATATGGCGTTGGACAGCTGATCTTAGCAGCAGCTGAAAGCGGCGTAGAAAAGATCATCGTAGGACTGGGCGGATCCAGTACTAATGACGGTGGTTGCGGTGCAGCAGCAGCAGTTGGCGTTAAATTCTATGACAAAGACGGAAAGGAATTCGTTCCAACCGGCGGAACCACCGCAGATATCTGTAAGATCGACTTAAGCGGCAAGGCAGAGATCTTAAATAAAGTTGAGATCGTTACCATGTGTGATATTGATAACCCAATGTACGGACCAACCGGCGCATCCCACATCTTCGGACCTCAGAAGGGTGCAGATGAGGCAATGGTACTGGAACTGGATGAAGGTATCAAGAACTTAAGCCGTGCTATTACAGAAGCCATCGGCAAGGATATCAGTGAAGTTCCTGGAACCGGTGCAGCAGGCGCTATGGGCGCAGGCATGATCGCCTTCTTTGGCTCCCGTCTGCAGATGGGTATCCAGACGGTTCTGGACACTGTAAAGTTTGACGAAATGATCAGCGATGCTGATTACATTATCACCGGTGAAGGAAAGCTGGATTCCCAGAGTCTTCGCGGCAAGGTTGTGATCGGTATTGCAGAGCGTGCAAAGAAACAGAATAAAAATGTGATCGCTGTTGTAGGCGGTGCAGATGATGCAGAGATCGATAAAGCATATGAAATGGGTGTAACTGCCGTATTCCCTATCAACCGTCTGCCTCAGGATTTCTCCATAAGCCGTCATCACAGCAAGGAGAACCTGGCTTATACAGTAGATAACGTTTTAAGACTGATCGCTGCAAAATAAAAAATATAATTTAACATAAGGGGGATACTAGAATGAACATTCTGAAAGCGTGAAAAAAATTCCTGGTGGTTTAATGGTAGTTCCGTTGCTGTTAGGTGCAATTATTAATACATTTTTTGGCGGTACGATCTGGACCATGTTTGATGGTACATTTACTACATACCTTTGGAAATCAGGTGCAATGCCGATCCTGGCAGTGTTCATTTTCTGTAATGCAACAACTATCAACTTCAAAAAAGCAGGCGTTACCGTTTATAAAGGCGTTGTAATTACCGCTGTCAAAGTTGGTGTTGGTATTATCATTGGTCTGATCTGTGGTAAGCTGTTTGGCGAAGCAGGTTTCCTGGGACTGTCCACACTGGCGATCGTAGGTGCCCTGGCAAACTCCAATGGTGGTCTGTACGCAGCATTAGCTGGTGAGTACGGTGATGCAACAGACGTAGGTGCTGTTTCTATCCTTTCTATCAACGATGGTCCTTTCTTCACCATGGTAGCTTTAGGTGCTGCTGGTGTTGCAAAGATCCCAATGTCCGTACTTGTAGGCTGTATCATTCCTGTAATCGTTGGTTGTATCATGGGTAACTTAGATGAAGACATCCGTAAGTTCTGCGAACCAGGTGCTTCTATGCTGATCCCGTTCTTCGCATTCCCTCTGGGCGCTGGCTTAAACATCATGAACCTGATCAAGGCAGGTGGCCCTGGAATCCTTTTAGGTGTTGGCTGTACTCTTATTACAGGTCTGGTTGGATACCTTGTATACAAGCTGTTAAGAATGGATCATCCGGAAGTTGGTGGTGCTATTGGTACAACAGCAGGAAACGCAGCAGCAACTCCTGCATCTGTAGCAGCTGTAGATGCAACTTTACTGGCAGTATCTGAAGCAGCAACTGCTCAGATCACAGCAGCTATCATCGTAACCGCTATCTGCTGCCCGATCCTTGTATCATGGCTCCATAAGCTTGAGGATAAGCGCAGAGCAGCAAAATAAGTAAATAGATAATAAAAGAATAAGTACAGCTGGTTTGGCTGTAAGATAAGTGGGACCGGGTGGAAGCATCCGGTCCTGTTTGTTACAGAAATGCCGACCGCCTGCGTCAGCGGGCGTGTCTGAGTAGGAAATCTAAGCATATGACATACTATTTTCAATAAAGTATGGTATATTGAATACAGAAAATTTTATTATTCCATTTTTCAGGAGGCAGATATGAGCGAAAAGAAGATCGTAGGTATTACCATGGGAGATCCGGCCAGTATCGGACCGGAGATTACTGTAAAAGCATTTGCAGACAAGTCCTTATATGACCTGTGTAACCCGGTAGTAGTAGGGGATGCCTGCGTAATGGAAGCAGCACTTCCTATTGTAGGACATACAGAAATGAAGATCCATGCCATTAAGGATGTTTCTGAAGCAAAATATGAATATGGACATTGATGTGCTGGATATGGGTCTGGTTGACATGGCACAGTTAAAAAGAGGGGAAGTTTCCGCTATGTGCGGAGATGCCGCTTTTAAATACGTAACAAAGGTTATTGAACTGGCAATGGATAAGAAGGTAGATGCTACTGTTACCAATGCTTTTAATAAAGAAGCTGTAAACCTGGCAGGACATCATTATTCCGGACATACAGAGATCTACGCAGATATGACCGGCACCAAGAACTATACCATGATGCTGGCACATGAAAATCTGCGAGTAGTCCATGTTTCCACCCATGTTTCCCTGCGTGAAGCCTGCGACCGTGTAAAGAAGCAGAGAGTATTAGACGTGATCCGTATTGCAGACAAGGCATGCAAGGATCTGGGCATCAAGGAGCCAAAGATCGGCGTAGCAGGCCTGAACCCACACAGTGGTGAGCACGGCCTGTTTGGAAGAGAAGAGATCGATGAGATCATCCCTGCAATTGAGGCAGCAAAGGCAGAAGGCATCAATGCAGACGGACCTGTACCGCCTGATACTGTATTCTCCAAAGCAAGAGGCGGCTGGTATGACATCGTAGTTGCCATGTATCACGACCAGGGCCATATCCCGTTAAAGGTAGTAGGTTTTGTATACAACCATGAAAAGAAAGCATGGGATGCAGTGGCAGGTGTAAATATCACTTTAGGACTGCCGATCATCCGCGTATCCGTAGACCACGGAACTGCATTTGACCAGGCCGGAACCGGTACAGCAAGTGAATTAAGCCTCAGAAATTCTATTGAATATGCGGTAATGTTTGCGAATAATAAAAATTAAGTATGTGCCGTTGACAAATGGCGGCCGTTATCGCAAAAAAGTCCTTAAAAAGTCTTGAAAAAATTGCAAAAAGGTCTTGCATTTAAAGGCTTTCTTTGCTAGAATAACTATTCGTGACATATAAAATCCTTGCTCCTGAAACTGAAAGCAGGGGCCAGAGACCACAAGGAGGTAAAACAAGATGAACAAGTACGAATTAACCGTTGTTCTGAATGTGAAGCTTGAAGACGAAGAGCGTGCAGCAGCAATCGAAAAGGTAAAAGGTTACATCACCCGTTTCGGTGGCACTGTGACCAACGTAGATGAGTGGGGTAAGAAGAGACTTGCTTATGAGATCCAGAAGTCTCATGAAGCATACTACTACTTCATCCAGTTTGAGTCCGATTCTGTATGCCCTAACGAAGTAGAAGCTCACGTTCGTATTATGGAACCAGTGATCAGATACTTATGCGTTAAGGTTGAGGCATAAGAATACCCAGACCGTGAAAACGGAGTTAAAAAAGGAAGTGTGACCGTATGAACAGAGTTATCTTAATGGGCAGATTAACAAGAGATCCGGAAGTAAGATATTCACAGGGAGAGCGTTCTATGGCAATCGCCAGATACACTCTTGCAGTGGACAGAAGAGGCCGCAGAGGTCAGGATGGAAATGACCAGACTGCAGATTTTATCAACTGTGTAGCATTTGACCGCGCAGGTGAGTTTGCAGAGAAGTATTTCCGTCAGGGCATGCGTGTACTGGTTTCCGGAAGGCTCCAGACAGGCAGCTATGTAAATAAAGACGGTCAGCGTGTATACACCACCGAGGTCATCCTTGATGACCAGGAATTCGCAGACAGTAAGGGTGCGGCATCTGATATGAGCGGCTATGGACAGTCAGCTCCATCTCAGAGACCGGCTCCTACCAGCGCGATTGGTGATGGGTTTATGAACATTCCGGACGGAGTTGAAGACGAAGGACTTCCGTTCAACTAGGCTCTATTATGCCGGACATGTTCCATGGTTAATAATAAAGGAGGACAACACCAATGGCATTTAATAAAACAGACAGACCAGAGGGCGCTAAGATGAGAAGACCAGGCGGAATGCGCAGAAGAAAAAAAGTTTGCGTTTTCTGTGGCGATAAGAACGGCGTTATCGATTACAAGGACACTAACAAATTAAAGAGATACGTATCTGAGAGAGGTAAAATCCTTCCTCGTCGTATCACTGGCAACTGCGCAAAGCATCAGAGAGCTTTAACTGTAGCTATCAAGCGCGCTCGCCACATCGCACTCATGCCATATGTATGCGAATAATATTTGATTAAAATATGTAAGTATTTTGAGACTCTGCGTGAGAAATCACGCAGGGTTTTTTTGTACTACAATAGGAAAGTTCGACTTCCGTCGAACTCTTGATAAAAAGAGCCCGCACAAAGGCGGGCATGGCAAACAGACGATAGATTAAAAGAAGTCAATGTAAAAGCCTTCTTCAAATTCATCGTCATCAAGATCGTCATCTTCGGTAAGAAAATAGTGCATATCCAAAAGGTCAGAGTCTGTCATGTTTTTGACCAGGCTGGGTGTCATTCCCTCTGGAGGATTCTTGGTGTATTTTTGCCTAAGTTTCTCTATAAGCTTTGCATCCATAGTTTAAATTCCTTCCTGTCTGTTGATGAGTTTAGTATGATACAGACAGGAAGAAAAATCAAGCAGAGCGGCATTTGACTTTAGCCATTGTTCTTTCATAAAGTTCTTGTAGAGAAACCCATTTGTGACGATAGTAGACTTCTACCAGCGCCATTTCCTTCTTGCAGTGAGGACAGAATAAAGGATCATATCCAAAAGATAAAAGAATGTCCTGTCTCCATTTCGTAAAACTTTTTATGAAGCGGTGTTTCGATTTGTGAATACCGCTTTCCGAAAGAATACAGTGAATATGTGGATTCCATTCAAGAGGGCGACCGAAAGTGTGAAGCACACAAATAAAACCAGGAACAAAGTTTTGAGACTTATTTATCTTATTAAACATGTGAAGGATGACGCTTTGAACAGCACGAAAAAGGCAGTTTAAAAGAGAACGGTCTTCCAGGAAGAAATGACGAAGTTCCTCATCGATTGTGAAAACACAATGACGATGTGTGCAGTTAACAAGCTTAAAGGCCATACTGGTAGAGCGTTCCTGGGAATACTTCACACCGCAAGTAGGGCAGAAGCGGCTTTTGCAGTGGAAGGGAACAAATTTCATGTTGTGGCAAGTGGTGCAGACATACATGGCACCGCCAAAAGAAGGATTGCCACAATTCAGCATTTTATCGATATTTTCCATCTCAGAATCTCTGGGATGGAGGGTATATTTGATTTCCTCATAATAGTCAGTAAAGATTCTTTGCAAGATATTCATAAGTCTATTATGTAGGAAAAGAGGAGAAAAAGAAACCCCAACCCCTCAAGATGAGGGCACTGAAAAACCTACCTCTTTAAATTTCAAATTTTATATTCTTTCTATTGCTGATTTCTTGTCTTGCATGCGGATTCTTTTTATTTTTCACTTATCAGCTTAATAATTCTCTTGAGATTTACTGCAAATATAGCCATAGCTCCCTGCATTTCTATGCCAATAAGACCTGATGATGACGCAACGTCATAACCATGCCTATGTTTTAATTCACTATTTCTTGCCTCTATTTTATAGCGTTCTTTCGCCATTTCTTTGAAATGTTCAGTTTCTTGAAATTGATCCTGCTCACTATGCGAATCACAAATCAGTGTTTCTGTGTAGGTTTTCCTTTTTGCTCCTTCTTTATAACAACCCGCCTTATAAAGACATCTTTTACATTTTTCTATATCGAAAAAGTTATGTCATTCGTAGGATTCTTTCCTGCTTTTTTTCGCTTATCAAGATATTTATGAATTGCCAGATGTCCTGCTTTGCATTGATACATTCCGGCATCTTTATTAAATTCGAATTCATCTGGCTTTATACGATTCCCTTGGGTAACAATACTGTTTAACCGGGAGATAAGTTCATAATGATTATCCTTTGCAGCATCAACGTTTTCCTTACTTGAATAGGCTTTGTCACCAATCACAGTTTCAACTTTCATTCCCGCAGCTCTGCTTTTCCGAACCAAAGCTGGCAATTCTTTTCCGTCTGTTTTTTCACCACTGGTAATGGTCGCAGCTGTAATAATTCGTCTTTGAAATCAACATATCCAACAGATTCATATCTTTCAAACGTAGTTTACGAAATTTTGTCAAAGAACTGGGATTAATAACAGTTTCTTCTGGTGCCATATCCAAAAAGTATTTAAATGACATATCATACTTAGAACGTTCTACGACATCAACATCAGATAAATCATAGATAGCTTTTAAAGCAAGTACTTAAACATTCGAATAGGCGGAACTGCATTACGTCCATTATCAAGACAATATTTATCAAGCAATTCATCATAAATAAATTCAAAATCAACCAGTTCTTTTATCTGACGAAGCAGGTTGTCTTTTGGAACCACCAGTTCATATATTTCCATATAAGGACTAAGTACTAATTTCTGCTGTTGTTCAATCATAAAAACACCGCCTATACTTGATATCTATATTATATCAAACATAGGCGGTACTATCTACTTTTTCAGTGCCCTCGATTGAGGGGCAGGGGAGTTGAATAGGCGAAGCTATTTTTTATATTTAATTTAATTCCTCTTGGAAGTGATCAACTCTCCGGAAGTGTTTCCATGACAGATCGGCTTCCATTCTACTTTCTTAACCAGTGCAACTGCAGAGATCGGGATGTAAGTGAACATGAAGATCGGGAATGTAAATGTATAAAGGATCTTCTTTAATGCAGACAGCTGCACCTGTTTCCACTCACTGATCATGGTGATGGCACCATAAACCAGCAGACTTAAGTAGAACATAACAATGGTCCTTGTAAGGAAGGAAATATTCTCAGCTGCGATCATTCTTGCTATGTAACCAGGTTCTGTCATATAGGAAAATGCCATGCCCAGGTTAATAAGGATAGCGGCAAGAGTAAAGAACATACCAGGTGCTACGGTCATGAAAATATCATAGCAGGAAAATGATTTTCTTCCGCCCTGGAAAAATCCCTTGATCAGTCTCCAGCTGTAATGCCAGTCAACCTGATAAAATCCTTTGGACCAACGCAGTCTCTGGGTCCAGGACTGACCAAATTTAAAGGCTGCTCATCGTAGATCACAGCCTTATCACAGTAGCCGATGACCTTGCCTTCAATGGCACAGTTAACGGAAAATTCAATATCCTCTGTAAGAAGATGGAATGGCCAGCCGCCGTTTTCGCGGATCACTTCACCGGATACTAGAAAGCCGGTTCCGGAAATAGCACAGTTGGTTCCCAGAAGCATTCTTGGGAAGTTTAAGAAACGGGCCTCCCGCAGGAACCATAAGCCGTAACCAGCTGAGATCCAGTTGGCACCGAAGTTCTTGGAATTACGGTAGCTTGTAAGAGCAGCAAAATGTCCGCTGTCAAAGGTGGCATTCATTTCTTTGACAAAATCAGGATCTACATAATTATCTGCATCAAATACAAAGTAGCCGTCATATACATCTTTACCGGAGGCAGAAAGACATTTGAACAGATAGTCAAGGGCATAACCTTTGCCCACCTGCTGATGGTTGTAACGGCGGTACACCCTTGCTCCTGCCTGTGCAGCAACCTGCGCGGTATTATCTGTGCAGTTATCTGCGATCACATAAATGTCAAGAAGGTCAGATGGATAATTCTGAGCCTTTAAACTGGCAATCAGACCACCGATGACATTTGCTTCATTTCTTGCAGAAATAACAGCAGCGTAACGGTGAAACTGATGGGAACCGGTTTTATTTTTCCTGTGTTTCATAAGAAGCCCCAGGAGCAGATAACCGATCTGATAAAAATAAAAGACTACAAATACAGTTGCGATCACAAAATTAAAATAATGGATCATCTGAAGTGTTTTCATAATATACCTCTTTGTAATACTTGAAATATTTGACAAATTAATAATATTTCTGATTTTAGCGTGATCTTTTTCGCAGAATACAAAATAGCATATTTTAAGAATAATGCAAGTCTTGACAAAGAAATTCATAAAAAATTAATAATTGCTTCATACAATATTCAATTATGAACGGTATTAAAAAGACTTCCTAAAAATTCATTTAAGGTGTCGCAAAACAAAAAAAGATGTGGTATACTAAATTGATAGCATTGGGAAGAAGAAAAAGGAGTGCTTTATGCTGAATGAAGAAAAAATCCAGGCAATGACAGATCTGGCAGTGTTTGAAAAGCATCAGGGCAGAAAAATCTTCCCTGTAAATCAATACTTTAAAAGTGATTATGTAGGAGGGCAGTTGTTCCGTTCTTTTTTCGGGTACACCTTTAGTTTTGCGCTGATCCTTCTTATGTGGATCCTTTATAAACTGGATGTGCTCATGAAGGGAGCTGATATTGATCAGCTGATCGGCTGGATCCGCAACTGGGGACTGGCCTATGTGACCGGACTGGGGGGATATCTTCTTATTACATGGAAGATCTATTCCAGACGGTATGATTTTGCATCCAGAAGCCAGACCATGTATGTGGAGCTACTACT
>ENA-OQED01000251-OQED01000251.1-human-gut-metagenome-genome-assembly--contig:-NODE-251-length-22353-cov-1.157248_pt1 | contig 22353 bp, 31 predicted proteins | sample MGYA00242790_ERZ504625 | MGnify/ENA primary metagenome ERZ504625 (study PRJEB26092, sample SAMD00036345) | human gut metagenome | host: Homo sapiens | study: EMG produced TPA metagenomics assembly of...
TAATGCCACAAGTGCACTTTCCGGTATCTCATGCGTAATCTCACTTAAAATTGTTCCATCAATATCAAAAAATAATGCTGACATAACTTCCTCCATTTTTATACGAAAAAACTGACATCGTTTATTATAATTAAACGTGCCAGCCTTTTCAATAGATATAGCAATTTCATTTTATAATCTGTATACAGGAACCCATTCCCGTATCATGATCTTACATTAATTTTCTGAACAGATCTTTCAGATCCTCTACACTGGCATCTTTCGGATTACCAGGTGCGCATGCATCTGCGTGAGCAGATTCTGCAAGGAACGAAAGGTCTTCTTCTTTCAAAGCTTCCAGTTTTGTAGGATTCCTACGTCTACGGATAATTTACGTACCGCATCTACTGCTGCTTTTCTGTATTCTTCTACAGACATATCATCTACGCCTTCAACGCCCATCGCTTTTGCGATTTCTTTATATTTTTCTCCCGTGCATTCCGCGTTGTATTCCATAACGATTGGAAGCATCATTGCACATGCAACACCATGTGGTGTGTCATAGACAGCTCCAAGTGTATGTGCCATAGAATGTGCGATTCCAAGTCCTACATTAGAGAATCCCATTCCTGCGATATACTGTCCAAGAGCCATTCCCTCGCGTCCTTCTTTTTCATTTGCAACTGCGCTTCTTAAAGATTTTGAAATAAGTTCAATCGCTTTCAAGTGGAACATATCTGTCATTTCCCATGCTGCCTTTGTTGTATATCCTTCAATTGCATGTGTCAGGGCATCCATACCTGTCGAAGCAGTCAGTCCCTTTGGCATAGAAGACATCATCTCCGGATCTACGACTGCGATAACAGGCATGTCGTGCGGATCTACACAGACGAATTTTCTCTTCTTCTCGACATCAGTGATAACATAGTTGATCGTTACCTCTGCTGCTGTTCCTGCTGTTGTAGGCACTGCAATGATCGGAACACAAGGGTTCTTTGTAGGTGCTGTTCCTTCCAAACTTCTTACATCCTCAAATTCCGGATTTGCTATGATAATACCGATTGCTTTGGATGTATCCATAGAAGATCCACCGCCGATTGCGATGATATAATCAGCTGCGGCTTTTTTTAAAGGCCTCAACTCCATGCTGTACATTCTGAATCGTCGGGTTTGGTTTGATATCAGAATATAATTCATATTCCAGTCCTGCATCCTCAAGTACTTTTGTAACTTTCGTTGTTACATTGAATTTGATCAGATCAGGGTCTGAGCATACCAAAGCTTTTTTCAATCCTCTTATTTTAACTTCTGCTGCAATCTCATTGATTGCTCCTGCTCCGTGAAACGATGTCTGGTTTAAATTAATTCTGTTTGCCATGATAACTGACACTCCTTCTATACATAATCTTTATTTGTGATGCGAAACATTTTCTTTTCCTCTTTTGTTTCGTATCTTGTTTCTTTATGTCTTAATTTTAACAATCATTTTCTTTGGATGTAAGTTACAAAGTATATATTTTTGTAACATTTGCACGTTACACTTTTGTATTTTTGTAACTTTATATCTTTTATGCACAATATTTTCAGATGTTTCTTGTTATTCAAATGACATTTCGCAGATACATATTTTGACCTCAAAAAAAGAACTCCCTCTTACAGGAGTTCTAATTTCTTAAATAATGTTTCCAGTTCTGCCGGCATCGCTTTTACCAGATTTTCTGCCATTTTTTCCGGACGTTTCTTCATATCCCCCAGTACCCACTGGGTTGTCATATACACCGAGCCCTGACAATACATCTCCAACTGGAAATGCAGATTCTCAGGAATTGGCTGTTTTGTTTTTGCCTGAATCTGATTCTCATAAAACCTCAGAATCAGCTGAAAATCATGATCTCTCAGACAATTCTGATCATCATTACGGAACGCTGCTTTGAAAAATAATTTCTCTTCCTCTATATAGTGGAACTTATTGACCAGTCCTTCATAAGCTGTCTTACCCTCTCCCATGTGCTGGAACGATTCTAACAGGATCCGGTCAAAATACCAGTTAATGAGATCGTATTTATCCTGGAAATTTCGGTAAAATGTCTGCCGCGTTGTTCCACATTCTGCCACAATTTCTTTTACTGTAATCTTTTCTACCGGCATCTTCTTCATACAGTTTTTCATGCTTCCGCCAGACGATATTTCATCTTATCGTGTTTTATTCCTTCCACTTACATCATCCCCGGTTTATTTTTTCTGACTCTCTAGAATACTTTCGTCGTCCATTTGCTCATGTCCCAGACTTCATTTACCACATCCTGATAGAATTCCGGTTCGTGACAGATCAAAAGGATGCTCCCTCTGTATTCCTGCAAGGCTTTTTTCAGCGAATCCTTTGCATCCACATCCAGGTGGTTGGTCGGCTCATCCAGGAGTAAAATATTTGTATCCCGGTTGATCAGTTTACAAAGTCTGACTTTCGCCTGCTCTCCACCACTTAATACTCTGACCTGACTTTCGATATGTTTTGTCGTCAGTCCGCATTTTGCCAGTGCCGAACGTACTTCATACTGTGTAAACGACGGAAATTCCTGCCAGATCTCATCGATACAGGTAGTCTTGTTCTCGCCTTTGACTTCCTGTTCAAAGTAGCCGATCTCCAGATTCTCTCCCAGTTCACAACTTCCGGATAAGGATGGGATCAATCCTAAAATGCTTTTTAATAATGTAGTCTTTCCGATTCCGTTCGTTCCAACCAGTACTATCTTCTGTCCACGCTCCATACTGAAATTTAATGGTTTTGATAACGGCTCATCATATCCCGTTACCAGATCATGTGTCTCAAATAACATCTTTCCAGGTGTACGGCCATAACGGAAATGAAATTCCGGCTTCGGTTTCTCTGCCGCCAGTTCGATCACATCCATCTTGTCCAGCTTCTTCTGTCTGGACATCGCCATATTTCTGGTAGACACACGTGCCTTATTACGTGCCACGAAATCTTTCAGCTCACTGATCTCCTGCTGCTGTCTTCTGTAAGCAGCTTCCAGCTGCGCTTTCTTCACTGCATAGACTTCCTGAAAGTGATCATAATCTCCCACATAACGGTTCAGTTCCTGATTCTCCATATGATAGATGATATTGACCACTTCGTTTAAGAATGAAATATCATGCGAGATCAGAATAAATGCATTCTCATAATCCAGAAGATAGCGCTTCAACCATGCAATATGTTCCTCATCCAGGTAGTTGGTCGGCTCATCCAAAAGCAGGATATCCGGCTTTTCCAATAACAGTTTTGCAAGAAGGACTTTCGTTCTCTGTCCCCCGCTTAAGTCTGTAACATCACGGTCCAGACCCAGATCCAGAAGTCCGAGTGCTCTTGCCACTTCCTCTACCTTTGCATCGATCGTATAGAAATCGTGCAGTGTAAGCTCATCCTGAATGGTTCCAAGTTCGTCCATCAGACGGTTCATCTCTTCTTCATCTGCCGTTCCAAGCAGATCACAGATTTCATTCATACGCTGTTCTTTCTGAAGCAGCAGATCGAATGCAGATTTTAACACATCACGGATGGTCATTCCCTTTTCGAGGACCGCATGCTGATCCAGATATCCTGCATGTACATTCTTAGACCATTCTACTTTTCCTTCATCCGGCACAAGCTTTCCGGTCACAATATTCATAAAAGTAGATTTTCCCTCTCCGTTGGCTCCTACAAGACCGATGTGTTCTCCCTTTAAAAGTCGAAAAGAAACATCTGAGAATATGGCTCTGTCCCCGAAACCATGTGTCAGATGTTCAGCGTTTAATATACTCATAAATTTCTCCCTGATTATTCACTTTTTTAATTTGAAAAGATGCCAGCAAACTCTCTGCTGACATCTACATTATAACGTTTCAACCAGAACCTTGCAATCATAATATATTCCGGTTTGATTCATACATTCTGTGTTATATCCACATGATAATCTATATTATATCTGCATTATATCGCTTTACAGAAAATACTCCTCTTCATCCCGCCATACTTTTCCTTCGTCATCACCTGTTCATACTGTAATTTCAGGAATGTATTCACACTTGCCACATTGTCCGGATGTGCCGTTCCAAGCAGATAATGATATCCCTGTTCTTTCAGAATCTGTTCTGACTCTTCCATCATCTTTCTCTGCAACCCCTGTCCGCGGTATTCTTTTCTTACCATGGCAATCTCCATATGTGCCGACTGCTTTCGCTGTTCTTCATCAAATTTCAGATCGTATCCGAGATTCTCATCCCCAAGATTCTTCGTCCGTGCGATAAAAACACCTGCCAGTCTGCCATCACACATTGCCTTTAATCCAAAGCCACCGGTCATCATATAGCTTGTTACTTCCTCATCGCTATCCAAACTGAACCATTCCTTATTCGGAAGTTCACTATAGATTTCACGGATCATTCGAAGAATATCCGGTATATCCTGCTCTGTTACAACTGCTATCTCATTCATATATCTTCTCCGTTCATTTTTGCTGTTTACAGTATCATACTGTAAATATGTTCATCTGTAAATAGAATCATTCTCGCGTTCTTTCTCTTTTTATGTTATAATTTTCTTAAAAACTTAAGGAGGTTTTACTATGAGCCATATTTCCTATGCCTTTAATCATTCTGACATAGAAGCAACCGCTTATGCCCTTACCGTTCTGCCTCGTCTTGGACTTGCAGAATCAGAAGCCCAGGCAGAAATTAATTATCAACTCTGTTGTTCTGCGGCGAAAAAATTGATTAATCACGCCACAGATATTACACCCGACGAATTTCGTACCATTATTGCAGCACTCCAGGCTGCCAAACTTATCATTCTTGGTGATATTGAAGTCGATGCAAAAACATGCAGCGAATGCAAGAGTTATTTCTTTACGATCAACAAATTATTATCCACCTTTGAAAAGCAATTATTACAGGAATAAGATCAACTGAACTGCAAATAAAGCTGCCGATGGCAGCTTTATCTGTATGCTTTGCTATGCAAAGAAAAACCCCGGAAACATTGCATTTCCGGGGCCGCTGTGTACTTCTTTTTTGTATATCTCGAATGATTCGTATAAATTATCTTTTTGAGAACTGTGGTGCTCTACGAGCTGCTTTGAGACCGTATTTCTTACGTTCTTTCATACGTGGATCACGTGTAAGGAATCCAGCTTTCTTAAGAACTGGTCTGTAATCAGCATCAGCCTCAAGAAGTGCTCTTGCAACACCGTGACGGATTGCTCCAGCCTGTCCTGTGTATCCACCACCCTTAACATTAACGATTACATCGAATTTTCCTTCTGTGTCTGTTGCAGCTAATGGCTGGCGAACAACAACCTTTAATGTCTCAAGTCCGAAATACTCATCGATATCTCTTTTATTGATTGTAATCTTTCCTGTTCCAGGTACTAAATATACTCTAGCAACAGATTTTTTTCTTCTACCTGTTCCGTAAAATTTTGCAGTAGCCATTGTAAAATCCTCCTTTTAACCTTTCTTAGAATTTCAGTTCAACTGGTTTCTGAGCCTGCTGAGCGTGCTCTGGTCCAGCGTATACGTGAAGTTTCTTGATCATAGATCTTCCTAAAGGTCCCTTTGGAAGCATTCCTTTAACAGCAAGTTCGATAACCTTCTCTGGTTTCTTAGCCATCATCTCTGCTAATGTAGTTTCTTTCATTCCACCTACATATTCAGAGTGATTGTAATAAATCTTCTGATTCAGTTTCTTACCTGTTACATTAATCTTTTCTGCATTAACAACGATTACATAATCGCCTGTATCAACATGTGGTGTAAACTCCGGTTTGTTCTTTCCTCTTAAAACCTTAGCAACTTCTGATGCTAAACGTCCTAATGTATATTCCGAAGCGTCAACTACATACCATTTTCTTTCAATCTTATCTGGATTAGCCATATAAGTTTTCATTGTGGTTTACCTCCTGTGAATCATTAACATTTTCATGATAATATATCAGAATCAGCAAGATTCCGGGGCTTTGGCCTCTTACTGTTTCTCCTTTTGTCATACTTGCTTATTATATTATACTGTACCGTGTGTGTCAACTGTTTTTTGACATATTTTCCTTATATTTTTACTTATTTTCGTTGATCAAATGTACTTTTCCCGAGAATCTTCCCGTACATTTTTCATACTAAAATTTTAAATACTGTACACTATATGGTTTCAGTTCAAGCTGACCATTCATCGTAACCGTTTCCCCGGTCAGCAGATCTGCTGCCGTTCCATTCAGTTCTCCTGCATTGGCAGTGTATGGATAATCCGCAGCATTGATTGCAACGATCACTCGTTCTTTCTCTGAGCAGCGCTCGAATACCAGCTGATGATTCTGGATCACTACATTCTTATAAGCACCATTGCAAAGTGCATCACTTTCCTGGCGTACACGAATCAGTTTCTTAATAAACTCTGTCAGCTCATTTGGCTTTGGTTCTTCAAAACAAGGGCGAAGCGCATAATCATTATCCGGTGCTTTCTCGCCCGGCTCTGCCCATCACTTCCATAATACAGGCACGGAATTCCCGGCATACCCATGAGCAGCCCGTATGCCAGTGGAATATGCTTTTTATTGGTCAGGATACTTGCCAGTCTGGTAACATCATGATTATCCACGAATGTCATCAGATGCTTCCCTCTGTAAATACACCACTGGTCGCTTCCGAACTGACGATGCAGGGAATGTGCGATCTCGAACATATTCATGCAATTAAAGCTGGAATATAATCCCTTGTAACACTCATAGTTCGTACAACTGTGAAGCATCTCATCATTGACAATGATATTATAATCTCCGAATAATACTTCCCCGATCAGCGCAAAGTCCGGTTTTAATTCCTGTGTATAAGAGCGGAGCCGTCTCATAAAATTATGATCCAGACTGTACGCTACATCCAGACGCAGACCATCGATATCGAATTCATCGATCCAGTATTTTACACATTCCATCAGATAATCTACGACTGCCGGATTCTGAGGTTTAATTTGACCAGTTCAAAATGACCTTCCCATCCTTCATACCAGAAACCGTCATCGTAACAGCTGTTTCCGTCAAAACTGATGTGGAACCAGTCCTTGTATGGGGAATCCCATTTCTTCTCCTGCACATCCTTAAATGCCCAGAAGCCTCGTCCGACATGATTGAATACACCGTCCAGCACAATCTTTACATTATGTTTATGCAGATCTTCACAGACCTCTTTAAAATCTTCATTTGTACCGAGTCTGCAGTCGATCTTCTTAAAATCTCTTGTATCATATCCATGATTGTCCGATTCAAAGATCGGATTTAACAGAATTGAATCTACTCCTAATGTCTGAAGATACTCAGACCAGTCCATAAGTTTGCGGATGCGAGGAACACACACGCCGTCATTGTGCACCGGTGCCCCACAGAATCCGATTGGATAAATCTGATAAAAAATACTATTGTAAGCCCACATTACTCATCCATCCTTTCTGTGTCTGCCATAAACTATGCTCCGGCAGATCACTCACTGTTCTATTATACCACATTTCGTTCTTTAAAGACACAAAAGACACTGCCACTGGCAGTGCCTCTTGCATACTTCCCTATCTGAAAGACCTGCCGCTGGCAGGTTATTTCCTGTTATATATAATTTTCTCTCCCCGCATGAATATGTAGAACCATACAAACAGCAGCACACCTTTCAGAATACTCGAAATCGTAATACTCCACCAGATCCCGTTCAGCGCAAGTGTTGTATGAACCAGTATCAGCGCAAGCGGAATCCTGAGCGCCGTAAATACAATACTGATCACAGATGGCGGCACGGTCTTTCCATACCCCGAAAATGCACCTGCCGTCGTAATCTCAAGACTCATAAAAAGCTGCGATACACCAAGGATCCGAAGATAATCCACTCCAAGCGGAATTACATCTTTTTCTGTAATAAAAATCCGGAATACCGGAGCCGGACAGCATATTAATAATAGCGTACAGAAAATCCCCCATACAAATACTACTTTTAATGCGCTGACATATCCCTGATAGATCCGTCTCTTCTTACCTGCACCATGGTTCTGCGATGTAAATGAATTCACCGCTGCTGCAAAACCATCCGCTGTCATCCACGAAATTGATTCTATCTGTGAACCAACTTTCTGGACAGCCACCGCCGCATCTCCATATCCCGCGACCAGACGTGCAATGATCATCGATATTCCGGTAAACAGCATACTCTGAACAGACGTTGGAAAACCGATTCTGACAATTCCTTTCAGATGATGCAGATCCGGCTTCTTCAGATATCTTACATATTGAAAAAGTACGGTATCCTTCATCGCAAATATAAAAAACATAACTGTAACGATCATCTGCGCGATTACCGTAGCAATTGCTGCACCTGTCACTCGAAGAACCGGAAATGGTCCGATTCCAAAAATCAGAACCGGATCCAGGATGATATTAACAACCAGTCCGGTCGTTGTTGCCAGAAATACCGGCCTGCTGTTACCGATTGCCGTAAATAATCCGGTATACGTCTGATTTAAAAAGGAAAACAAGACAAGACCGCAAGTAATTTCAAGATAATATATGGCATCCCGGATCACCTGTGCCTGATTCAGATGGAAAAAATAAATCAGTGGTTTTGCCCCTAATATACAGACAAGTCCATAAATAATCCCCAAAGTCAACGTAAGCTGTAACGCGTTGGATGCATATTCTGCGGCCTCTTCACTATTAGATGCCCCAAGTGCATGTCCGACATTAACCTGCCCTCCCATTTTGCAAGCGCGGCAAGTCCGTTGGAAAGCCACATATACATTCCTGCTGCCCCAACAGACGCTACCGCCGAACTTCCGATACGGCCGATCCAGATCATGTCGGTCATATTGTACGCCATCTGGATCAATGACGTCGCCATGATCGGGACAGCCAGTCTGGTAAGAGATGATAATACAGGTCCGTTTACCAAATCAATTTTCTTTTGCATGATTGGCTATACTCTTTTCAATACTTTCACGATCTCGCCCATATACATCGTATGATAATCCTTATCCGGATACCATTTCTCATCATTTTCCTTAACATCGAAACATTCCGGTTTCATATCCTGTGTATACTGAGTCTTGCATACGAAGATCAGATCTGCTTCTTCAACTGCAGTTGTTCCGTCTACCGCATATGGATGAAGGCCTGCTTCTTTCCATTTATCTTCTACGTCTTTTCCTGATACAGATCCGCATACGCTTAATGCTTTTCTGTAATCTTCTGACAGGAAAGAAAGCGTGTACATACCGGTCTCATCCATGAATTTCTTCGTGTATCTCTGTGGGCGGATATATGCAGTTGCGATATTCTTTCCCCACATGATTCCGACACCACCCCAGCTTGCTGTCATGGTGTTACTCTTTTTTTCATCTCCTGCTGTTACCAGCATCCACTCTTTTGAAATCTTTGTGAATGGGTTGAATTCCAGACTTTCAATTGCTACTTCTTTAAATGCCATTTCCATATCCTCCTTATCGTCTTTATGTACTCTCACAAAATTAAGTATGAAACAGTACCAAGAGTACATCTTTGCTTTTAGAATTACAGACAGTGAGTATTCACTGCCTGCAATTTTACTGTATTCTTTTTATAATTATACTACTTTACTAACACTTTACGGAAGTTTTTCTTACCCTTTTTCAGGACTACGCCTTCTCCACTTAATGCTTCTCCGGCAAATGTCTGGAATACATCTGTCACCTTTTCACCATCTACAGATACTCCACCCTGCTGTACGGCACGGCGTGCTTCTGACTTAGAAGCTGTCAGTTCTGATTTTACTAACATCGTCAGGATATCGATGTTACCGTCTGTAAGGTCTTCTTCTGTCAGTTCTGTCTTTGGCATATCTGCTGCTGCACCTGTTGAGAATAATGCTCTTGCTGCCTCCTGTGCTTTCTGAGCTTCTTCTTCGCCGTGAACCAGTTTTGTGAGTTCGAATGCAAGAATCTCTTTTGCTGTGTTAAGCTGTGCTCCTTCCCAGCTGTCCATCTTGTCGATCTCTTCTAACGGAAGGAATGTCAGCATGCGGATACATTTTAATACATCTGCATCTGCGACATTTCTCCAGTACTGATAGAATTCGAATGGAGATGTCTTGTTCGGATCAAGCCATACAGCACCACTCTGTGTCTTACCCATCTTTTTACCTTCTGAGTTCAGAAGCAGTGTGATCGTCATGGCAGAAGCGTCTTTTCCGAGTTTACGACGGATCAGTTCTGTACCTGCAAGCATGTTGCTCCACTGGTCGTCCCCGCCAAACTCAAGGTTACATCCGTATTTCTGGTATAACTCATAGAAGTCATATGCCTGCATGATCATGTAGTTGAACTCAAGAAAGCTGAGTCCTTTTTCCATTCTCTGCTTGTAGCACTCTGCTGTCAGCATACGGTTAACGGAGAAATGTGCTCCGACTTCACGTAATACTTCGATGTAGTTCAGTCCCATCAGCCAGTCAGCGTTATTAACCATCAATGCTTTTCCATCTGAGAAATCGATGAATCGACTCATCTGTTTCTTAAAGCAGTCACAGTTGTGCTGGATTGTCTCCGGTGTCATCATCTGACGCATATCTGTTCTTCCGGATGGATCACCGATCATAGCTGTTCCTCCACCGATCAGTGCGATTGGTTTGTTTCCTGCTTCCTGCAGACGTTTCATCAGGCACAGTGCCATGAAATGTCCTACGTGAGGCTGTCTGCTGTCGGGTCAAATCCGATGTAGAATGTAGCCTTTCCATTGTTGACCAAGTCTTTGATCCTGTCTTCGTCTGTTACCTGTGCGATCAGACCTCTTGCAACGAGTTCTTCATAAATTCCCATTTTTATTCTCCTTTTATTATGTTAATGATTTACAGAATTCTCACTTTACTTCAGCTTGCAAATATGCTTTTCAGAAAGCGATTTTCCCACATAACTGGTCAAAAAAAGTCCTTATCCAATCAATATTGGATAAGGACGATATTAACCGTGGTACCACCTTATTTCGCTGATTACCTGCGTATTCAGCCTCATTCAGTCTGCGTGTTCACAGACCTTTGCACTATAACGTGTGCCCGACGTCACAGCCTACTTTCGAAAACACTCATAATTCTTATCGTGTATCATTTCGGTGTGCAGCTCCAAGATGTATTCATTCTTCACTCTTTCATGCGCCTCTCATCAACCGGCAGCTTTCTGTATGGGTGTGTGAATCACTACTTCTTCTTTTCCAAGCCTTTGTGATATCTGTATATTATTTTCCTGTCTGTGTTAAAGACTAACTGATTTGATGAACTTTGTCAAGATGATTTTTAATCTCCATCTTTTATTTTTTCAAAAAGTTGCAGCCATGCTCCTGCAATTATTTCATTTCCATATTCCGTCAGATGAATACCATCCGTTGTAACACTCTCATATCCTGCTTTTTCTGCTTTCAATATTATCATGTCCTGAAGCGCAAGAAAGTCCGCATGATATTTTTCTGCAATCTTTTTTTTCGATTCTTTCTGTCTGTTTTATTCCCGGAATCCAGTTTTCATACATTCTAGGATACGGCACTATAAATGGCGACATACAGATAAGCTTTGCATCCGATTGCTCTGTAATTTCTTTCACAATGGCTTCATAACAGGCTTCAAACTGCTGTTCTTCCAGACTCTTTCCTGTATTCATCATAACTCCGACGTCATTGCATCCTATCAGAATGCTTACGACATCCGGTCGTTTTAAAATGCATTCCTTCTCCAATATACGTTTCACTCCATGAATCGTGAATCCATCATGTCCTCGATTCATAATGTCGTACTTCTTCCTTCCGCCGTCACTGTCATTCAACTTCTCAGCCACCATATTCACATAACCGTTTCCCAGTGGATTTTCTAAAAAGCAATGACTGGCATCTGTAATACTGTCACCTAAAAATATAATCTTTTTCATCTGTCCTTAACACCAAATGGCCTTATACTATAAATTGCATGAATTATAATTCCTGTCCGTCCTTAATTACCATCTTAAGCTCCAAATTATCGTCTAATAATACGATATTCGCTTTCTTTCCCGGTGCGATCGAACCATATGTATCTTCAATTCCAAGACTCTTGGCCGGATTGATGGTTGCACATGCTACAGCCGTCTCAAGCGGGATCTCCATCTTCTTAACTACCGTACGCATGCAGTCTGCAAGGTTTGTAACAGATCCTGCAAGTGCTCCATCGGATACCAGTGTTGCATGATTACCGACTACTTTTACATCCAATCCACCAAGTGTATACTGTCCGTCCGGCATTCCGGTCGCACGCATACTGTCACTGATCAGGATCATACGGTCTGCTCCCATCATCTTGAACGCTGCTCTCACCATCGATGGGTGGATATGTACACCGTCACAGATAATCTCTGCCATTACATGTGCACTGTCGGACACTGCTCCTACAACACCCGGTTCACGGTGAGTGAATGCAGGCATCGCATTAAAGAGATGTACGGCATGATTTGCTCCGGCATCGAATGCTGCTTTCGCATGTGCATAATCCGCATTGGTATGTGCAAGCGAAATGTTCACTTTATCTTTCATTGCTTCTACAAATGCAACTGCGTCCTCGCTTTCTTCCGGCGCAAGTCCTACAAACTTCACAAGTCCTTCCGAAGCATCAAGGAATCTCTGACAAATGGCCGTATCACAAGGCATGATATTTCTTTCATCCTGCGCTCCTTTTTTCACCGGGCTGATGAACGGGCCTTCCATATTCACGCCTACAAGATCCGCTCCCTTCGGATTCTGTTCTTTTTTGTATTCTGCTGCTGTTCTTAAGATATCTTCCAGTTCTTCTACCGGAAGTGTCATCGTTGCCGGTGCGATTGTTGTAACACCCACAGAAGCCTCATATTTTGCAATATTTTCAATAGCCTCTTTACTGTTATCACAGAAATCATCTCCCATACACCCGTGGAAATGCAGATCGATCAGTCCAGGAATTGCGTATGCCCCCTGTCCGTCAATGACTTCTTCCCCCAGCATATCCGGTACGTTTTCTGTCGTGTAAATGCTTTCGATTTTGTCATCGTGAACAACAATGCCGCCTGCTGTAAATTTTTTGTCTTCTGTATAGACAATTACATTTTTGATTATCATTTTATATATCCTCCATTTTATTGTAACATTCTAAAAACTCCTGTGCATCCCTTCTCCTTCTTCCAGTGCACGCAGTGTATTATCATGCAGAACTTCTTTTTCATATTTATCCTGTTCCAAATAGTAAGAATAGATAATATCAAGCATGACCAGAATCGGGAACTGCGGTGAGATTACATTCCCATGATTCAGGTGTCTGAGTGATGGAATCAGAACAACTTCTGTGCAGAACTGCTCGAAGCCACCCCGGTTGTTCGCCGTAAAAAGAATCGTTTTCGCACCTTTCCGATATGCTTCTTTCAGAAGAAACAAGACCTCTTCCTTGGATCCGCTGATACTGATTCCGAATACGAGGCTTCTTCTGTCCTGGAATACCGCCTGCATACGCATCATATCTCTTTCTACCAGCGAATCAATATCCACACCGATTCGCATAAAACGCAGTTCCATCTCTCTTGCTGCCAGACCGGAACTTCCAGTTCCGCACACGAACACACGCTCCGCCTGATTCAGATATCTGCTGATCCTTGCAATCTGCGCCTCATCCACCAGACTGTAAGTCTTATTCAGAAGTTCCTGATACGCATTCAGGATCATTCGCGTATTACCGGTAATGGATTCCTGCTTTTCTACAAATGTCTCTTCATACTGATAGATGAACTCTCTGTACCCGCGATATCCGCATTTCTTCGCAAATCTGGATAACGACGCTTCTGATACGAAGAGTCTCTCGGAAATGGATTTTGATGAAAAATCCACTTTCTTTCGTTCTGTATAAAAAAATCTGCGATATTCCGTTCCACTGTCGTAAATTTATCATAATTCGATTCTATGATCGGAACGACTGATTTTACATAATATTCCATATCTTACTATTCCTGCTTCTTTATTTTATAACTCCAAACTATGCATGTCTTCCCTGAAAATGATAGAATGCGCCTAACATACCGGCATTGTTCTGGTTTTTGGCAAATGCGATACTTGTATGCTCCCACATGCTGGACACCAGGTATTTTTCCACTGCTTTTTCAATCTTGTCCTTCAGGAATGCTTCCTGCGCCATGATTCCGCCGCCAAGTACGACAACTTCCGGATTCACTACATAGCAGATATTGGCAATACCTTTCCCAAGTACATCCGTCATCTCATCAATTGCACGGTTACAGATCTTATCACCTTTTTTTGCCTCTTCAAAAATGTGATATCCGCTCCAATTTTCTGCCGGTTCTCCCTTCCATGCAGCAACCTTCTTCGTCAGATACTGGCTGCTCCGAGTGTCTGGAAATCGCTGTCATCCATATGCATATATCCGACTTCACATGCGCTGTTACTGAATCCGTGGAACACCTCGCCATTCAGCAAAATACAGCCGCCGATTCCGGTTCCGATCGTCAGCATCACAGCTGCCTTACTTCCTGCCGCCGCTCCTGCTTTGTACTCAGCAAGTCCCGCACAATTCACATCATTTTCCACTTCACACGGAATTCCGAATCGTTCTTCTACCGTCTTTTTGAATGCCGTTCCGATATAATTCGGGATCAGCGGTGCCGAATAGAAGATTTCCCCTTTCTCAATGTCAACCATACCGGCTGTAGAAATACACACACCTGCGTCTGCCTCTTCTTTTAATGCTTCTACGATACCGATGACTTTATCAAGGATCGCCGGTCCGCCTTTCTGCGCTTCTGTCTTCATTTCTTTCTTTAACAATACTTCTGCATCTTCGCTCACAATACCATATTTGATTGCTGTGCCGCCGATATCAATACTAATATATTTTTTCATCTCTGCTTTGCCTCTTTCACTTTCCTTCATTATACTCGTTCAGCCAGAAAAGGGCAAACCGTTCTTTTATGGTTTGCCCTCGACTTTTTCTGATTAAATCTTTACTTTAAATATTGCCTTTTTAATGGTTTCCGGTTCCTGAACCTGAACCGCTGTTCTGTGTCCGTCACTCGGATAACAGATCAGAAAATCTCCATCTGTCAGGACTACGGAAGAATTCTTTTCCCCATCCATCGGAAGAAAATCATCTTTTTCCACAAAATCTTTTAATTCCATATTCTGAATGAAGTTCAGATCGATCTGTTCATTCCATGGATCATTACATGGACGTCCAGATAATTTTTATGTGCTTCCCAGAAACGTTCTTCCGGTGTTGTTGTTGTATATTCTACGATATTGACAAACAGTCTGTCACCATCGATTTCATGACTTCCCTTTTCATAAGATGCAAGGTCGTGTGTCTTTGCATATTCAAAGCACTCTTTTACCTGTTCTTCTAAGAATGGGAATTCTGATAAATTATTGATATTTCCAAAAATCACGAAAATCGTCACTCCTTCTTAGTTTTTGTAAATGGTTGTGTTAGGAGCAGGTACGGAATTGTCTCCTTTTGCCTTTCTCCAGATGATACTTGCCGGGATACCAATTACCAGTGATACTACAATTGAGATGATTGAGTATGACCAGATTGATACGTGATCAGCAGGTACGAAGTATTTGATGTATACCATTACGCCTGATGCAACGATGAATGCACATACTGCACCAAATGTATTGGCAACCTTTGTAAATGCTCCAAGGATAAATGTTCCGATCAGGATACCAAGTACCAGTCCCATGAATCCATTGAACCATTCGTATGCAGATTTTACTCCGCCGTTAGCCAGTACCATAGCAACTACGATTGCGAAGATACCAACGATCAGAGATACATACTGTCCGATCTTTGTCTGTTTCTCAAAGCTTAATTCTTTCTTAGAAAGTCTTGCCTGGATATCCAGTGTCCAGCTTGATGCTACAGAGTTCAGACCTGTAGAAAGTGTAGACTGTGCTGCTGCATAAATAGCTGCTAACAGAAGTCCTGTTACACCAACCGGAAGCTCAAATGCGATGTAAGATGCGAAGATCTGGTCCTGAGCTGCTGCCGGTGGAAGTGTATTCTGCTGATAGAATACGTATAATCCTGTACCGATCAGGTAGAATACTGTTGCGATGAAGATTGATAATCCTCCGTTTGCAAGCATCATTTTGTTCAGTTTCTTTGTATCAGTTGTTGTTGTAAAACGCTGTACAATATCCTGGCTTGATACGTAAGATGCCATTGTATTGAATCCGGCACCAACGATCATGATGAATACGCTGTCTTTAAAAATGTTAGCATTGAAGATCGGCTGATCTACAGCAAGGAACTTATGCTCTGTTGTCAGTGCATGTGCGATTGCTCCAAATCCACCATCTAAGTGTGCTAACAGGAAGATCAGTGCAAATGTAACACCGATCAGAAGTACAGATCCCTGGATGAAGTCTGTCCAAAGTACGGATTTCAGACCTCCTGTGTATGAGTAAATAATAGCAATGATACCCATGATAATGATCAGTAAGTTTACGCTGATTCCAGTCAGACTTCCAAGTACCATACATGGAAGGTACATGATGATTGACATACGTCCGATCTGGTAAATGATGAACATTACAGCTCCAAGTACACGAAGTCCTTTGCTTCCGAATCTCAGTTCCAGATAATGATATGCTGTATCAATATCCAGTTTGCTGTAGATTGGCAGGAAGAATTTAATCGTGATCGGGATAGCTAACAGCATACCAAGCTGTGCGAACCACATGATCCATGTTCCTGCGTATGAGTTTCCTGCTAATGACAGGAATGAAATCGGACTTAACAGTGTTGCGAAAATTGATACGGAAGTTACCCACCACGGTACAGTTCCGTCTCCTTTAAAATACTCTTTTCCTTTCATTTCTTTCTTTGCGAAATGAAGGCCGGCGAACAGTACAGCCGCGAGATAAATTACTAAAATGACTAAATCTACTACGGTAAACCCTTGCATCGTCTCTCTCCTTACAGATATTTTTCTTTCACGTATTTTTTATATAATCTTACAGATATTTAGCTTTTGCGTCGCGAACCATCTTAGCTGCTTCTTCAACGATAGCCATGTCTTCTTCTACTAATGCTGGCAGTGGCTCTCTTACTCCGCCAAGTTCCAGACCTTCGTTGATCTTTAACATAGCTTTGATCACTGCATACATATTTCCGTGTGCGGAACACATTTTGTAGATGATCTCATCACAAGCATACTGGATTTCTCTTGCTTCTTCCATCTTTCCGGCTCTTACATATTCGTCTAATTTCAGATATAATTCCGGCATAACTCCGTATGTACCACCGATTGCTCCTTCAGCTCCGATGACACGTCCACTCATGAACTGCTCATCTGGTCCGTTGAAGATGATGTAGTCAGGGCCTGCTGCCTGTTTGAACATCTGGATATCCTGTACCGGCATAGAAGAGTTCTTAACACCAATTACGTTAGGATTCTTTCTCATCTCTGCGAAAAGTCCCTGTGTAAGAGCTACTCCTGCAAGCTGTGGAATGTTGTAGATTACGAAGTCTGTATTTGGTGCTGCTGCGCTGATATCATTCCAGTACTGAGCGATTGCATACTCTGGCAGGTGGAAGTAGATCGGTGGGATTGCTGCGATTGCATCAACTCCAAGGCTTTCTGCATGTCTTGCAAGCTCCTGGCTGTCTTTTGTGTTGTTGCATGCAACGTGTGCGATTACTGTAAGCTTTCCTTCTGCTGCTTTCATAACGTTCTCAAGGATGATCTTACGGTCTTCCACGCTCTGGTAGATACATTCTCCTGACGAACCGTTCACATATACACCTTTCACACCTTTTTCTACAAAGTATTTTGTCAGTGCCTGAACGCCTTCCGGCTTACATTTCCTTCGTTGTCATAACATGCATAGAATGCTGGGATCACGCCTTTGTACTTTTCAAGATTTCTCATGGTTTCTTTCTCCTTTTCTTTGTCTTTTTATATAAATTTAATTTAATAAGTTCCTTGCGGAATTATCTTTCCATTTCTTCTACAAATGATTTTGTGATCAGCTGTGGTCTTGTGATAATAGACCCTACAACAACGCTGTATGCACCAAGCTCGATCACATGTTTTGCTTTTTCCGGTGTATTGATGTTACCTTCTGCGATCACTCTGTGTTTTGCTTTTGCAACAATCTTTCTTAAGATTTCGAAATCATTTGCCTCGATCTTATCGCCTTTACTCTGCTCTGTGTAACCAACCATCGTAGTTCCGATAAAATCAAATCCGAGTTCATCGGCATGCAGTGCTTCTTCTACAGTAGAGCAGTCTGCCATAAATAACTGATCCGGATATTTTGCTTTTACTTCCTTAAAGAACTCATCCAGTGTCTTTCCGCCTGGTCTCTTAGAAATAGTAGCATCCATAGCGATGATCTCCGGTTTTACTTCCATCAGTCTTCGATTTCTTTCATCGTTGGTGTAATGTAAATATCGCTGTCATCATAATCTCTCTTTACGATTCCGATGACCGGAAGGTCAACCTGTGACCGGATCTCCTTGATATCTTCTTTTGTATTTGCACGAATTCCACTAGCACCTCCCTGCTTTGCAGCCAGTGCCATTCTTCCCATAATGAATGAAGAACGTAATGGTTCATCCGGTAATGCCTGACATGATACAATTAATTTACCCTTCAGATTTTCAACTTTCTGATTCATTTTTTTGTTCCCTCCTTCGTTCTGCAATCAGTATAGTATTGTTCGATTTTATTTTCAAGTATCTTTTTAGTTCTTGAAACTTCTTTCATCCTTTTCAATTCTTCTCTCTGTTTTTCCTATTTTAAAATCCGTTTTTTATGCAATATGCACAATTCCAGGTAGTTTCTTTCCAGTTTCGAAAGTAGTTTCAGTTCATGCTATTTTACTTGAAAATTCATTTATAATGTATATACTAATATTCAGAAACAAAAAAACAATAGAATAAGGAGAGATTTTATTATGGTAATTTATAAAGCAAAAGACTATCAGGATATGAGTCGTAAGGCCGCAAACATCATTTCTGCACAGATTATTATGAAGCCAAACTGTGTACTTGGACTTGCAACCGGATCTTCACCGGTCGGTACTTATAAACAGCTGATTGAATGGTATAAGAAAGGTGATCTTGATTTTTCTCAGGTTACAAGCGTGAACCTCGATGAATACAAAGGACTCAGTCCGGAAAATGACCAGAGCTACAGATATTTCATGAACACCAATCTTTTCGATCATGTAAATATCGATAAAACACGTACTTTCGTTCCGAACGGACTGGAAGCAGATTCTGACAAAGCCTGCAGTGAATACAATGAGATCATTCGCAAACAGGGCGGCGTAGACCTTCAGCTTCTCGGTCTTGGACACAACGGACACATCGGATTCAACGAGCCAGGTGCTGCTTTTGAAAAAGAGACACACTGTGTAGATCTGACAGAAAGTACAATTGAAGCCAATAAGCGTTTCTTCGAATCTGAAGATGATGTTCCGAGACAGGCTTATACAATGGGAATCAAGAATATCATGCAGGCCAAGAAAATTCTGGTTGTTGTAAGCGGAGAAGATAAGGCGGATATCTTAAAAGAGGTCTTATACGGACCAATTACTCCGGAAGTTCCTGCTTCTATTCTTCAGTTACATAATGATGTTACGATTGTAGCTGATGAAGCAGCACTCAGTAAGATTGATATGTAATATGAATAAAAAATCCCGGTATGTGATCAGACATTTTTGAGCATCCAGCTCATTGTCATTTCTCATACCGGGATTTTTTTCTGTATTCGATTATGTTTGCGGCAGCCGGACTATTTTTGTGAAGCTGCTGCTTTTTTTCTTCCTGCAATGATCAGTATAGCGGATATCACTACAATCGTGCCTGCCAACAGCTGAGAGACCGGAAGTCCAACTTTTGGCAGCAACAGCTGATCGGTTCTAAGTCCTTCGATCCAGAGTCTGCCAAGACCATACCCCAAGAGATAGATCAGGAAGACTTCCCCATCGAATTTCTTATGCTTGCGATACAACAGCATGATGATCAGCACCATCAGACACCACAGGGATTCGTACAGGTAGGTCGGATGAACCTGAATATACATGACTCCTTTGACTGTCTCGGCATGATTCCACATCTTTGTTGTGATGTCCGAACTTCTTACCGCATCCACCGGAAGTCTCATAGCAAACAGTCCATTCGTATATTCCCCAAATGCTTCTCTGTTGAAGAAGTTCCCCCATCTTCCGATCATCTGTCCGGTGATCAGACCAAATCCGCCGGTGTCAAATAACAGGAACGGTGATAATCCTTTTATTTTTGCAAATATAAATACTACAACAATTGCCGTGATCACACCGCCGTATATGGCAAGACCGCCCTCACGGATGTTAATGATACTCTTAATATCGTCTTTATACATATCCCAGGAGAAGATCACATAATATGCCCTTGCTCCGATAATTGAAAAGATAACTCCATATATTGCCAGATCATAATAATCTTCTACGTTCTGATGCGTACGCTTTGCTTCCATTACCGCCATCATAAGTCCCGCAAGTATTCCGATTCCTATGACGATTCCATAATATGCGATATCGAATCCAAAGACTGTGATATGATCGCCGACAGATTTTAAATGAATTCCCAGATTAGGGAAATCTATGGTTCTGTGCATTGAAACAGCCCCCCTCTTTTCATCCATCTATTCCTGATTATACATTAAACCGGAACAGCATGATATCTCCGTCTTTTACCACATAGTCTTTACCTTCCAGACGGATCAGACCTTTTTCTTTTGCTGCTGTGTGGCTTCCACACGCGATCAGATCATCGTAAGATACAACTTCTGCACGGATGAATCCACGCTCAAAGTCAGAGTGGATCTTCCCTGCTGCCTGTGGTGCCTTCGTTCCTTCTGTGATTGTCCATGCACGAACTTCCGGCTCACCTGCTGTCAGATAGCTGATCAGTCCAAGCAGCTTATAACTTGCTTTGATCAGTTTTTCCAGACCTGATTCCTCTAATCCAAGATCCTCCAGGAACATTTTCTTTTCATCATCATCCAGTTCTGAAATCTCTGCCTCAATCTCTGCACATACAACGAAAACTTCGCTCTGCTCACCTTTTGCATATTCACGGACAGCCTGTACACCTTCGTTATTGGCCGCATCATCTGCAAGATCATCTTCAGATACATTCGCCGCATAGATAACCGGTTTGTATGTCAGAAGATTATAGCTTTCCAGCCATGCCTGTTCTTCCTCGTCATCTGCTTCTTCGAATGTCTTTGCAAGCTTTCCATCTTCCAGATGCGCCTTGATCTTGTTCAGAAGTGTAAGTTCTTTTGCTGCAGATTTGTCATTTCTTGCAACTTTGGAAACTTTGGAAATTCTTCTTTCCAGGATCTCAAGGTCAGAAAAGATCAGCTCTAAGTTGATCGTCTCGATGTCACGAAGTGGGTTGATGCTTCCGTCTACGTGTACAATATTACTGTTCTCGAAGCATCTTACTACGTGTACAATAGCATCTACTTCACGGATATTGGCAAGGAACTGGTTTCCAAGACCTTCTCCTTTGGAAGCTCCTTTGACAAGTCCGGCAATATCAACGAATTCAATTGCTGCCGGGATGATCTTCTTGGTATGATACATCTCTCCCAGTACATTTAATCTCTCATCCGGTACGGTTACGACTCCTACGTTCGGGTCAATGGTACAGAATGGATAGTTTGCTGATTCTGCGCCTGCCTTTGTAAGTGAGTTGAACAGTGTACTTTTTCCTACATTTGGTAATCCTACGATTCCTAATTTCATTTTTTTATTTCCTCCTATAAATTCCTTGATTTCAGCATACTTATTTTTGCAAGTGGACCATTTAGTGGGCCATTATTTTCTCTTTCCAAACCAATCTACAAATCTGGCTGAGTATAATCCCGTACTTTCCTGGGATATTCCCTTGCCAAGTTCTTTGCCTTTTAAATCTTTTCCCATATTTCAGCTCCTCTCATAAGAAGCCCTAATACAGTACCTTGTATTATACCATAGCATCTTATTTTTGTGAATATTCATTTTCATCTCATCTCCTGCCCCATCTCCTGTCAATCATTTATATTTCCACACTTTCCGAAATGAATTTTTCAAATTCTTTTCTCTTTACAAGTTTTTTCGTGCCTACGTAAAGCACAAACGGACATCTCGGTTCTTTCAAAAGACCACTTATTCTGTTTTGTCCAATATTACTGTATTCTGCTGCCTCTTCAATTGTAAGAGCCACTTTTTCACATATCGCAACATGTTGTTTGCTCATAAAATCCTTCCCTTATTATTTAACGTGCGTAGCATACACTTCTATCCG
>ENA-OQED01000252-OQED01000252.1-human-gut-metagenome-genome-assembly--contig:-NODE-252-length-22333-cov-1.061515_pt1 | contig 22333 bp, 23 predicted proteins | sample MGYA00242790_ERZ504625 | MGnify/ENA primary metagenome ERZ504625 (study PRJEB26092, sample SAMD00036345) | human gut metagenome | host: Homo sapiens | study: EMG produced TPA metagenomics assembly of...
GTAGATTTTGTCTGGGGCGTTTTGGGATTCATTTTGACTTGGGTGTTTCTGGATCCGATCCTTGCGAGTTTCTCCAAAGGGGATGTGGCCTTTGCAGAGCTGATTGCACAGATCTTTACTCTCGAAATGATCTCAAACGTATTTTTGGCGATCCATTCGGCAGTTATGGCACTGTTGTATGCCTTTGGATATACCAAATTGTCCTTCTATGTAAATTTCGCAAGACTCTTTGTTTTCCGGATTCCGATTCTCCTGTTCTTCCAGCATTGTACAACGCTTGCGGGCGGCCAGGCAATGGGTTTGGTGATGATGATCAGCAACGGCATGACTGGTCTGCTTGCTTTAGTGGTCGCTGCGGCGGTGCTGCACAAAGAATATGGAGCGGGCTGGATGAAGCAACTACTCAGTACTTGAATGAGTCTGATGCCAAAGTTGAATGCAGTACAGAAGAAAGGCGGTGACACTGTAAGATAGCGGGATCCCAGCAAAAATTTGCCCGAAATGCCTGGCGCAAACGGATTGCAAGCGGTATTTCTGGGCGCACGACAAGGAGGACGACACAAAGAATGGATCAACTTAAAATTAAGATGCGACAGCCGCACGGCAAAAAGCTCTTGCAGTCTTTGGCCAGTGATTGGCAGATCTATGTGCTGCTGTTGCCGGTGGTGATCTGGTTTGCACTGTGGGCCTATAAGCCGATGGGCGGTTTGCTCATCGCCTTTAAGCGATTTGACTCCAGCCTGGGCGTATGGAACAGCGACTTTAAAGGCATTGCAAACTTTATGACCCTGGTATCGGGTGTCTACCAGACACAGTTTTGGCAGGCGTTCCGGAATACCTTTGTAATTAACGCATACAGCTTGGTATTTGGTTTCCCTGTGCCGATTATCCTGGCTATCCTGTTTGCGGAGATTGGCAACAGTTTTGTCCGGAAATTGACCCAGACGGCGACCTATCTGCCCACTTTTGTCTGAGGTTACCATCACCAGCATTACCATCATGCTGGTGTACAGCGGCGTAAACTCTACAGGCGTTCTGGCGGCATTGTTCCAGAGGCTGGACCTCATTGAACCGGGCGTTTCGCTGCTTTCCAACGCGAACTATTTCCGTCCACTGTACATTGCTGTTGGAATCTGGAAAGAGAGCGGCTACAGCTCGATTGTGTATTTTGCCGCCATCATGGGTATTTCGCCCACCTTGTATGAAGCTATGAAGGTGGACGGCGCAAATAAGCTCCAGGAGCTGCGGTATGTCACGATCCCGGGCATGGCACCGACCTTGATTATCATGGTGATTATGCGAATCGGCAACATGCTGTCTATCGGTTATGAGCGCGTCCTGCTGATGTACAACTCCAACATCTATGTGACCGCAGATGTTCTGTCTACCTTTGAACAACGCATCGGTATCCTTTCGGCCAACTATGGCGTTGGTGCGTCGGTTAGCTTGTTTAACTCCCTCATCGCCTTTGCGCTGGTGATTGGGGCAAACACAATTAGCCGGAATATTTCGGATACATCTTTGTGGTAAAGGAGGAAAAGAAAGATGGACCTTCTCAACCGAAGCGAAAAAATATTTAAAGTATGTGCGTATCTGCTGGTAATCGCCTTTGCAGCCGTGACGCTCTACCCGATCGTGTATGCGTTCAGCGTCTCCATCAGCGGCCGGGTGGCCTACGAGAGCGGGAGCATCGTGCTCCTGCCCAAGGATGTGACCCTGCAGGCTTACGACATGGTGCTCCACAGCAAGGGTTTCTGGATTGCCTATGCAAACACCCTGTTCTATACGGTGGTTGGCACGGCGTGGAGTATGTTTATCTCTCTGACCGGTGCCTACGCCCTGCAAAAGAAAAAGCTCAAGTTCCGCCGTCAATGGAACTTTTTGCTGGTGTTCACCATGTGGTTCAGCGCAGGCATGATTCCGCTTTATCTGAACTATAAGAGCATGAACGTGGACAACCGCTGGGGCATGATCATTGCCTTTGGCGTGCAGGCCTACAATATCATCCTTCTGCGGAACTATTTTGACAGCATCCCCAAGGAGATTGAAGAGGCTGCCCTGGTGGACGGCGCTACCGAATTCCAGCTGTTCTCCCGGATCTATGTGCCCATGTCCACGGCCAGTATTGCAACGGTGACCCTGTTCTATGCCATCAGCCGCTGGAACGGCTACTATTGGTCGAGAATGCTCCTGGCCGACCCGAACCAGCAGCCCCTCCAGGTCTATCTGCGGCAGCTGATTGAAAACTACCAGAAGTTGTACGACGAATCTCCGGTAGTTCTTTCCTATTCAGCAGACAGCCTGGCCTATGCAATCATCGTCTGTTCTATCATCCCGGTTTTGGTCATTTATCCCTATATTCAGAAATATTTTGCCAAGGGCGTCAACGTCGGCGGCGTAAAAGGATAACTTTTTAAAGAATAACACTCTTGTAGAAGAAAAGGAGAAAAACATGAAAATCAAACGGAGTGATTTTTTAAAGCTCATGTCTGTGACCGCTGCTTCGGCAGTTCTGGCGGGCTGCGGCTCGTCTGTTGTAGAACAGGCGGCCCAGAGCACGGCCAATTCCCAGGCCAGCAGTGGGCCGGCCCCGGCGGCTGAGCTGGATCTCAGCGAGAACATCGCCCTGAAAATCAACTATGCTGCGGGCAACAAATCCCGGACCATCACCTATAACCAGGAGTCTCCCTTGAATCTGCCCGACGGCACCAATGTCACCGCCGGTATGCTCAAGCCGGTGTGGAGCCACCTGAAGCAGGTGCTGAATGTGACCATCACCGATGTCACCACCCAGGACCAGAAGGCTACCGAGATGATCGATACCGCCTCCACCACCAACTTTGCAGAGGCAAATATTTTTGGCGGTAACTCCATCGCAGATGATCTGATGTACTATGGCACCGAGGGCAAATTTGTCAATCTGAGCCAGATGATGGATCAGGGTTACCTGCCCAATTTCCAGAATTATTTGGACGAGAATCCTGACGTTCGACGTGCAATCACCGCATATGACGGCAACATTTATCACATCCCCTACATTGCAGAGCTGAACAACTTTGCTCGCTCCTTCTGCGCCCGCCAGAGCTGGGTCGTGATGCTGCTGGATGTGGATGATGCCGCTTACGACACCGACACAGAGTTGACCTGCTATTATAAGGGGTTCTATGCCGGGGCCAATGCCCGCTATGGTGCTAACGGCGGCAGCGTGTCTCCCATGGAAGGCGTCACCATTACCAAAAAGACCGATCAGAACATTGTGGAGTTGCAGAACGCCCTCTCGGTGAAAAACGGCGAGACCCTGACCAGGACCTTTATCCAGTACATCAAGGACAACTACGACTACGCTTCTCCCTCCGAGCTGTTCCTGGGCGAGAAGGCCGCCTACGACATCGACGAGCTGGTGGCCTGATGCGCTGCATCAAGGCAAACCCCGGCTACCTGACCGACGGAAGAGCGGATACGGTCTGGCCCATGTTCACCCGTCAGTCCAGCTATCGGGAGGATCTGCTGCGCCTTAGCACCTATTTTGACGGCGTGAAAGCACACAGTGCGGACTCCTACACCGCTCGCTGGTACATTGATGCAGATAATAATGTGCAATACACCTACTCCACCGAGGGCATGTACAATGTGCTGTGCTATCTGTCTGATATGGAGGCCGAGGGTCTGATCTACTCCGATTGCTATGACCTGACCAACAAGACCAACTTCCGCAGCACTCTGTGGGGAACGGATTCCAGTGACGCGCCTTCCTTTGGCTTTATCACCTTCGACTGGCAGGCATCCTCCACTGCGGACTCGCTGAACAGCGATGTTGTGGTGATCCTGCCGCCGGTCGCCAAGGTGAACGGCGTGTGGCAGTACTTCATCGACAACGGCCGCGCCATCAAACCTCGGCTGGGCAATTTCGGCAGCGGGCTGCACGGACGAAAAGACTCTGCGCCGCGCCTGCGCTCTGTTTGACTACTTCTTCACCGAAGAGGGTTCCACGCTCCAGAACTACGGCCTGCCGATGAACTTGGAGGAGAACGGCAGCTACCAGGGTCCGGATGGAACCTCCTATCCCAAGTTTAACCAGTGGATGGTGGACACCTGCAATGCGGTGGCCAAGGGCGATTTGTCCACCTTTATGCGGGACTGGATGGGTAGCCTGATCCCCATTGGATACCAGAAAGACATCGGCTTTGAGTACCAGTATACTTCCGAGCGCGGCTTTGAGGGCTGGGTGCTGCTCCAGGGTTCCACCACGACCTTTGCAACCTACGCCGGCGAGGGCCCCAAGGGCGACAACCCCAATTATTACAAGATGATTCCGCCGGTCTTCTCCCTGACGCTCCGGCAGAAAGAGATGATCTCTGAAACCACTGCCATGGAGGAAGATGACGTCGTGGAAAAGATGTTTAACATCGTACGGTACAAGACCCGCAACAATCCCCCGCAGGGAATTACGATTCCGGCCAATTATGAGGAGTATCTGGCACAGTTTGAAGCGCGCAATCTCGCGGACTATGTTGTGGCCTACCAGCAGTCCTATGCAGCGATGCAGGCCGCAAACTGAACTCTGCAAACTGTATTCGGGGCAGGGCCTTTGGAATACAGAATTAGGAGGAACTTATGAGAAAACTTTTCAAAGGGCAGCGGATCCTTTCTGTGCTGTATATTCTGGCTTCCATCGGAATGTTTCTGTTTGCCCTGGCCTTTATGACGGAATATAATGATTTGTTTGGACTGAAACTGCCGCAGAACCAAGAAATCGCAATGTTCCACGACGTGATCCTTCAGACGTTTAACCGCCAGATTTTTGCCTGGTCGCTGATGGGTGTGATCGGGATTGCTCTGATCGTTTTTCTGGAGATTCTGTCTTGTGTTCCGGATCGTTTTGCATTGGTTGTAATGTTGCTGCTGATGGTTGCCTGCTGTTATGGCGCAGCCAACTCGATCATGAATTTACAAGCAATTTCTGTTTACTATCAGGGATTGGATTTTCAGTACCTGTCTCTGGAGGGGCTTGAAAACTATCAGCTGCAGTTTACAACATTCCGGCTTGGAGTGGTGTTTAACGCACTTTACATCTTGGTGTGCGGCGCATTGGCGATCGATTTGACTGCGAGCCATTTGACATTTGTCCGCTTGAAAAAGGAGGGTGTTTGAGTATGCTGAAATCCATTCCTCCCGAAGAAAAGAAAACCTATGTGACGCTTTATAAAACGAACGGCTATTCTTACACCATGACGCTCCTGGCGATCATTGCCGAGTTTGTATATGTCACCACGATTTTGGATTCGATGCCCGTTAATTTCTGGATGGGTTTAACAGTTATCGTGAATATCTTCGTGCTGTTTCTGGTATTTACCTGTGCAGTGAAGATCAATGTGTACAGTTCGCGATGGGCTGTGATCACACTGGCCGTTGGGGTGTACTTCCTTGTGAGGCAGTTCTTGATCGTGCCGGTATTTCTCCAGCCCTATGCACACGAGACGATTCTGCTTGTTTCCAACCTGATCGGATCCGTTCTCTTAATCATCGCAGGAGTGACCGGCACAGCCAAGGCGAAAAACGCCAGGCTCTCCGGCAGAAGCTCGAGCGTATTGGTTCATAAAATCGGAGGCGTGTAGAGCAAATGGGAAAAATTCAATTCAAAAACGTTAATTAAGATTTACCCAAATGGCTTCCATGCCATTCACGACTTTAACCTTACCATTGATGAAGGGGAATTTATCGTGTTTGTCGGCCCCTCCGGGTGCGGCAAATCCACGGTTCTCCGAATGCTGGGCGGTCTGGAGCAAATCAGTTCGGGAGAAGTGATCCTGGATGGAAAAGTCGTTAACAAATGCCCCCCGGTAGAGCGTGATATTGCGATCGTCTTTCAGGATTACGCCCTGTATAGCAACATGTCGGTCTACGAGAATGTGGGCATCAGCATGAAAGTCCAGCACGAAAAGGACACGGTTATCCTGGATAAAGTGCTGGAAGCTGCGGATACGGTTGAAATTACCGAATACCTGAACCGTCTGCCCAAGCAGCTGTCCGGCGGCCAAAAGCAGCGGGTGGCGCTGGCCCGTGCCATTGTCCGCAAGCCGAAAGCGTTTCTGATGGACGAACCCTTGTCGAACCTGGATGCCAAGCTGCGAAATTCCACCCGAATCGAGATTGTACGGCTGCAGCAGCGCCTTGGAGTGACAACCATCTATGTTACCCATGATCAGACCGAAGCCATGACCATGGCGGACCGGATCGTTGTCATGAAAGAGGGTGTGATCCAACAGGTGGGTACCCCGCAGGAGATTTACGCCGCTCCGGTCAACCTCTTTGTGGCCAGCTTTATCGGCACACCACAGATGAACTTTATTCCTGGCAAGCTGAGTGAAACCGGCTTTGAAAATGAAAGCTTCCGGCTTTCGCTGCCGGACGCGCTGAAAGCCAAGCTCCGCTCTTCGATCGGGAAAGAGGTTATCCTGGCTTGCGCCCGGAGGCACTGGCAGTCTCGGAGGGTATCCAGGAGAATACCATCCCGGTGCGTCTGGAGGAAGTGGAGTATATGGGCCGGTACCAGATTGTTCATGCCATGGTTGGAGGCAGTTCACTGGTCCTGAGCGTCCCCTCCGACGTAAAGATCAATCCGGAGTTTTACGTCAGTCTCTCCATGGACAAGGCACATTTCTTTGATGGAGAGACAACCAGGAGTCTGTTGTGCAGAGAGGTGGAGGAAAATCATGCGTAAAGAAACCTCTAAGATCCAGATCACCGCAAAATTGCTGGTGGCTGCAGCGGCAATTGTGCATCTGATTTTCACCTATGTCCACACCAATGCCCTGCTGCTTCTGGAGGATCAAATTTGCGGGTTCATCATGTTCCTGTTTGTATTGCTGGGTCTTGTAACTCTGTTTGAAGCTACCCAGATCCACGGAGAAAGAATTCGAGAAGAGGTATTGACTGCGCTGCTCTGTATGGGCACTATCGCTCTGGGGATGCAGCTGGTTGGTATCTACCAGCAGGCGATCCAAATTCAGAGCAGCTTGGATGTCGCGGTGGTACAAAAAGCAATTCTGTTCAGTGCGGGCCTGATGACCGCTTTTGGAGCAGCAGGGATTTTGCTGATGGTCGATGCAGTCAAACGTTATTTTGGGAGCGAAAAGGTATGAAGAAGTTCCTGAAGAATTGGTTCACGGACAACCGGAAAGCCGGGCTGATGCGTTGGTGGCTGGCGGGAATGTGCTACTTCATGATCGGCTTTGGAACACAAGTAGGCGGATATTCCAGTCCGATTGATTTCATCTTCTTTTTAGGAGTCGGGATCGGCCTGGTGACAATCGTGGTCTATAACCCGATTGCCTACAATGTATTCCGGCTGACCCGGAATGGAGAGATTTTAAACCACACCTATCGCAACATTTCTGGTGCAAAAAAAGCAGCTCGGAATTTGGTGGAAATAGCCGCCAGCATGATTACAGTAATTTTGGTTTACCTGACCTATCAGAATCTGAATTTGCTGCTCAATCAGATGCTGGAACTCCCGGTTGAAACGGTTCTGATTCCAGGAGAACCGTTTGGCTTTGCAACACTGTATCTGCTGTTCTATACGGTCCTTTCAGAACTGGCTGCAAAGCTGCGGGACCGCAAAGAAAAAAGAGGCAAAAGAGTGAAATGAGGCGAGCCATTTGATTTTTATCGGAGACTTGGAACCCTACCGCAAAGAAATTTCGGGAAAGCGAAAAAAACAGTATCAAAGGCTTCTTGCACAGGCCGATCGCTATAAAACGATGGTCCTGCCTGAGGAACATCCCAAAGAAAGCACAACTTATATGGGCATTGCAATCCCCAATTTGGCGCTGGCCTATTGCCTCAGCGGTGACGAGGAATATCTGCACCAGGCAAAGCGATTTATTCGCACCGTGCTTTCCTATGAAAAATGGGGCAACGCCCATTTGGTAAATGTAGACCTGTCTGCTTCCTGGATTCTGTTTGGATTGTCTTTGGGATATGACTGGCTCAAGCCCTGGCTTTCCAGCGAGGAGCAGAAAAAAGTGTCGGACAAAATCCGGCATCACGCACAGATCATGCTGGATTACCGGCGCGAGACCTACGGCAAGGGTTGGTCCACCAACTTCTACCAGAACCATAACTGGATCAATATGACAGGTCTCGCCGCTGCGGGTTACGCCCTGCAAGGGGAAGATGAAGCCGCTGCACAGTACATTCAGGAAGCCAAAGAGGACTTTGCGCGGGTGTTCGCGCTGATGCCGGAGGACGGGTCGAACTATGAGGGTGCGACCTACTGGCGCTATGGCGGGATGTGGCTGTTTGTCTATGCCCATCTGCTGAAAGTACAGGAGGGCGAAGACTGGTTCCAGAAGAGCGAATATCTCAAAAATACCTTCTACTACCGGCTGTATCAGTCCTGTGCGGACCTGAAACGCCAACTGAACTATGGGGACTGCCATGACCGGTACAGTTCTCATACAGCCTGTGTGTATTATAAGGCTGCCGCAGAATATGGCGATGGCTACGCACAAAAGTTGGGAAATCTGGTGGTCGATGAGTTTTTGATGGAGGAAGCCCAGAACAGCAAGGTGAAACCCGGGGATTCTGCCGGAAGCGGTGTTCGAGTTCTTGTGGTATGCACCCGATGTGCCGGAAAAAGAGCTTTCAGACCTGCCGCTGGTGCGCTACTTCGATGATCTGGGTCTACTGACGGTTCGCAGCAGTTGGAAACGAGATGCCAAAGTCCTGACTATCAAGTGCAGTCCGCCGGGCGGTATCAAGCAGTGGAGAGAAGGCTGGAAGATTCGGAACGAAGAGGGGATCGAATTGTTTTCCCTGTCCCATCATCATCCGGATAACCTCTCCTACATCTTTACCCGCGGGAGCGATTATTTCACCTGTGAGGATGGATATAACCGCAACCTGATGCCGGACAACCACAATGTTCTGTTGGTGGATGGGCTTTACACCGATGCCGTAGATGTAAACGATGCGTATATGAGCAGCGTCCGGCAGCGTCTGGTGGCGGGCGAGCCCTTCTGCCCCGAACAGTATGCAGGGCGGGTGACCAAATCCAGACAGAGGGCAGCCTGGTGCTCTATCGCGGCGAGACGGCCGGCGTGTACCCCGCCAAACAGGAAATGCAGGAAGTCAGCCGGGCGCTAATCACCGACGGTCTGCGGTTCTGGGTGTTTGTAGATCTGCTACGCAGCACACAGTCCCACACCTATTCTCTGATCTGCAATACGGACCGAAGGGCGCAGTTGGATGGACAAACGGCCGTATACCCGCTGATGGGCGAAGAACTGTCTTACCATGTCTATTCGGACCGGCCTGTCTGCCAAAAGCAGTATCAGCAGCAGGTGGAGAGCGTCATGACCACCCAGGAGCAGGACAAAAAATGCCGGACAGAGATCCAGACCCTGGCAACCTGCTCTTCTGCGCCGGAAAAAGAAACAAAGTCTTTTTTGAGTGCTTTACCTTCTCGGATGATCCGGTGAAAGTTCAGCACAAGGGGCGGTCTCTTTTCCTGGAGTGCGGTGGTTGTTCCTATGAGGTAAAGGTTGGATACTGTGATTCCGCATCCAACACTACACCGATCCAAGTGGTATGTCAATCCAAGACGAAACAGGAATATTCCTTGTAAAAAAGGGGTATCCATCGCCAATAGGAGGGCTTTTGTGAATTATGTAAACGATCGGTTTCAAGAGCTGATGGGGCTGGAGATGAACCAGAAGGCGCTTGAAGTCATGAAGAAAGATGTCGATGCATTTATGCCCGGCTTTTCCGATTCCCCGGAGAAGCTGAGCCGATGGGGTCACCATTACTTCTGCGACGACGATGGCGGCCGCCTGATCTTTGACCTGAACTCGCCGAAGGAACACCGCTGTGTTGTCTGCGGGAAAGTCTATCGGGACGAGACGCAGAACGGCGTTTGGATTACCTTCTATCGCAACCGGGCTGTTGTGATGACTCTGGTTTCCGCCCTGATCTACAAGGCCACCGGCGAGACCAAGTACCGGGATTATGCGGTCCGGGTCATGGAGTTCTACGCAGAGCATTATCAGGAGTTCCAGCTGCACAACAAAGAAAATGTCCTCTGCGAAAGTTACGACAACATGGTGTGGGGCTGCGGTAAGATGATGCCCCAGGGTCTCAATGAGGCAATCGTAGCCATCCGGTTTATCCAGACCATCGAGATTCTGCGAGATGAGCTGGATTCGGCCTGGTTGGAGCGTATCCACCAGAAACTGTTCCGCGAGATGTTCCGCTTGATGGCTCCGCAGGCGGTTGCCATCCACAACATCAGCTGCTGGTCGCTCTCTGCAATCGGTGTTATGGGCTTGGCCATGCACGATCAGGAAATGATCGACTACGCCTTCAAGAGCCAGTTCAATATGCACGAGCAGCTGAAAAAGGGCGTCACCAAGGATGGCTTCTGGTATGAAGGGTCAATTCACTACAACTTCTTCCTCTTGGAGGGCGTTTCCTATCTGTTCCTGTTCAGCAAAATTTACGATTACGATTTTGGTCAGGAAAGCACCGCTATTTTGGAGCGGATGTTTGTGCAAGCGTACCAGTACGCTTTTGACAATCTCTATCTGCCCAATCCCAACGATGGCTGGCCGGATCTGAATCTGAAGACCTTCAGCTATGTTTATCATACGGCAGCCCGGGCCTTTGGCGAGTACAGCCCGGTAGGAAACATCCTCAAAATCATTGAGGCAGATCCCGCGCCGAGAACCACTTTGCCGCTGTCGGAGCCCTATTACTGCTGCGGAACCATCTGCCTGGAGCGGCTGCTGTTCAACATCGATTTCAATTATGCGGACTACAAGCCCGTTCCCCACAGCTCGACGACTTTCCCCACTTCCAACTTTGCTATGCTACGGAACGATTCCTGGAATGTGTTCTTGAAGTACGGCCTGAATGGGCGTTCTCATGCCCACCCGGACATCATGAACATTGAGGTAATGTACAAAAAGCTTCGCCTGTCTCGGGATCTGTCCAATGCGGGCTATCAGTCGCGGCTATGCAACGAGTGGCACCGTAAAACCTTGGCACACAACACAGTGTGCTGGAACGGAACCGACATTACCTCGGTCGAACCGGGCAAATGCCTGCTGTTTGAGAACGACCGGGTGCGCTGCAAGGCCGAGAACGTTTATGAGGGTATCGACTACACAAGAGAGCTGAAGATCACCGAGAATTCCGTTCTGGATTACTTTCAGGTGGAGGGCAAAACCGGCGTTTACGATTATACCTTCCACTTTGAGCCGGGGATTGAGCTGTCCTGCGACCTGCCGACGGAAGCGGCGGACCTGGGCTTCTCGGAGAACGGCTATCAGCACGTTCTGGAAACCAAGAAAGTTAAAACAGATCAGAACGCTGTGGTTCTGCGGGCTCAGCTTGGGGCAGAGTCGATGCAGGTTCGGGTCGATCTCCAGGAAGGGCAGGAACTGTTCCTGCTGAAAACCAAGGACAACCCCGTGAATCGGATCCGGAATACGGTTTTGATCCGAAGTGTGGGGGACAAGGCTACCTATCAAATGCAGTTAACCGTTTAAGGTTACAATAATTTTTTACTTATGATGGAGGTTTTATTATGAGAGCAGTTATTACTGGTGCAACCGGCGGCATTGGTGGCGCAACCGCAGAGGCACTGGGCCGGGCAGGATACGAGGTCATCATTACCGGCATCGATCTGGAGGCAGGTAAAAAGGTGATCGATAAGCTGGAGAGCCAGGGCATCAAGGTCCACTTCTATGCCTGCGATGCTACCAACGAGGAGCAGGTGAACGAGACCTTCGCCAAGATCGGCGAGGAGTTTGGTTCTCTGGATCTGCTGGTCAACAACGTAGGCGGCCTGGGCGGCCGGCAGCGTGTGTCCGAGATGGAGACCGGCTTTATGCGGAAGGTCATGGCTCTGAACTTTGACAGTGTGTTCTTCAACACTCGGGCCGCTCTGCCCCTGCTGAAGAAGGGCAAGGACGCCTCGATTGTCAACTTCAGCACCATCGCCGTGACCAGTGGTGCCGGCATCGGCGCTTCCATCTATGCAGCTTCCAAGGGCGCTGTCCAGAGCTACACTCGTGCTCTGGCAAAGGATCTGGCCGAGTTCGGCATCCGCGCCAACATGGTTTCTCCCGGCACCATCGACACTGCCTTCCACGCTGCGACTGACCGCGCCCTGGTGGAGAGCTGGAAGGACAGCATCCTGATGAAGCGGCTGGGCGACCCCCGCGAAGTGGCGGACGTGATCGTCTTCCTGGCATCGGAGAAGGCTTCCTTTATCACTGGCGAAGTGATCCAGATCAACGGCGGCCAGGCATTTATCTAAGGCTTCAGGCTGAAAAACTAGAAACAGGGGGTTCCCTATGGTATTGAAATATGAGGATATTCAGCCCACCTGCCCGGCTCCGGGAATCACCCGCCGGATCCTTGCCCATGGCGGCGGGATGATGGGGGTGGAAGCGAGCTTTCAGAAAGGTGCTGTGGGCGAAGCACATCGTCATCCCCATGAGCAGGTGAGTTATATTCTGTCCGGCTGCTTTGAATACGAAGTAGAAGGTCAGAAGTACATCCTGCACAAAGGCGACAGCTATTATGTTGCTCCCGATCTGCTTCACGGTGCAGTGGCCCTGGAAGAGGGCGTAATTCTGGACATCTTTACTCCGCAGCGGACGGATTTTCTCTGAATCGCAGACACTGACAGCAGGGGGCTGGAGCGTGACGTTTACCCCATTGTGCAGTACGAAATCCTTCCCAGCGCTGGCGCGACTTGAGTTGAACATGAAATATCGCCTGGCTTCCTGGATTTCTTCTCAACACGCAGACACAAAACTCTAATTCTCTTCCAAACAAAATACGAGTATCATCATAAACACTTCTCCTTACATTTGCTCCTTCTCCCTGAAAAAGCCGGTACAGAAGCCCGTCGCCATCGATGCGGGTCTGTACCGGCTTTGTTTGGTGGAACTTTATAAAATAGCGTGAAGCCAGCCCCATGCACCCCAAAAGGGCTCAGCGCAAGAGAGCCAGCCCCAAGTTCTGAAAAAGGTGGGAGGGTGGGTGTTCGGATGAAAAGACGCGGATTTTGCCAAAGCATAAACTCCCGGAACGGATGCAAAATGCAGGTTGATTTTTATTTTTGGTACATAAGGTCGTAGGCTTCTTGATAATTTTCCAATACGGTTTCGATTCCCATTTCTTTCAGCTGCCGATAAAACTGGTCAAAGGTATCCAGCTTTCTACGCCCATCACATAGCGGTTGAATTGCTGGGTGACAATAGGCAGAGACTTCACGCATACAGGGATCAGCCTCGTAGCCCATGGTAAACCTTTTCTGTTTTACGGCGGTAGTTCTGATTCATTCTTCACAGCTCCTTTGCGCAAGATACAACCATTTATCTTATTATAATAAATCTTTGTGCTGTTTTCAAGAGCAAATACAACAACTATTAGCGATGAAAATATAACGGCTATATTTCAGTGTGAAGCCTGAATATAGCCGTATTTCTGCTTTATGGAAGATTTAATTGTTCTCCTCAAAGTTCTCGACCTGCTCCATGACTTTTTTGAAAACTTCGGGGCTGTACTGTGTTCAGCTTTTCATTCGGACTGCGACCCAAAAGGAACGCATTGTTGTGGCAAGCAGTGCATTCGTCTATACAAATGCCTATTTTGCGCTGCAAAATGCTTGTTGGGGACACCCCAAACCCTTTCACTCTGCACCGTTCCGATGCAGACTGCGCATTCCTGCGGAACGCTTTTTACCCGGTGATGCTCTCCGGGTCATTGAGGACTTGCATCAGATGGGATGCCGCTTCATCTAAATATTCGTATTTATCTTTTTCTGGAATAGCCGATTTCATAAGCGGAACATCCCACTCCTGCATACATTCAGCAAGCTGCTGTTGTGCGTGCTGTGCAGCCGCCTTTCGCACCTCTGGGGTGACATCCGAATCCAGAACGTAAGCAACCGTAAACTTGCCGCTACAATCTTCAGTAAGCTGCACCATCGAATCGTGTTCTTCCCAGAAGTAACAGAACCAGACGCGGCCACCGATACCCTCCATGCCGGAGCGCAGTTCTTCCTCATCGCTCCACTGCGGAACGGCAGCAAGAATGTCCTGCAAGTCGGTGTAGGCTTGCTGCTCTGCCGGGGTCACTTTTTTGCAGCGGTATTCGTGTTCAATGTTCCGCTGCCAGTACAGAGCCAGCTTGCCTTGCTTGGCACGGTCGATTCCATCGTTGATGTCGGAAAGGATACTGTATCGCGGTTCTCGCATCTTGTTCACCTCGAAATCAATTCTTTGGGAATGAATACATCCTATAAGAAATATTATAGCCTAAAGAATTGCAAAAGAAAAGCGCACCAGCCAAAATTAAGCTGGTGCGCCAGAGTTGCCGCAGGATTATTCTTCTTTGGTGAGGTAAGGCAGATTGGTGATATAGGTGTCCAGAAGGTCAAGTGCCACTTTCTTCTGCATAGGGGTCAGTCCTTCAAGCCGCTTGCTGATTTCATCATCGGTCACATGAGATGCACTTGGAACCAGATCGCACAAAAGTTCGTCTGCTGAAATATTCAGGGCATTCAAGATTTTGACAATGGTTGCAAGCCCCGGTTCCTTTAGTCCGCGCTCCACCATCCCGATATAGTTGGCAGAAAGGTCTGCTTTTTCTGCTACTTGCTCCAACGTCAAATGATGTTTCAAACGCTGTTCCCGTAATCGCTGTCCAAATAATTCTTTCATAGAGCAACCTCATCCTATCGAGTTGTTTACACTCTTTAGAATACCTGTTGCCGTTCCTCGTATACACAATCGAAAGAAACCGTGCATCACCATAGGAATTATAAGACAAAAAGAAGACTGCCGGGAACCGACACGATCGTCAGCTCCGGCAGTCCAGCATTAACGCACCTGTTCTGTTTCGTGCGTCTGCTTTTCTTCTGCAAAGAACCGTTCCACATTTTTCTGTGCGCGAACCAGTTCCTGCATCTCGTTCCGTGCCTTACGGTAGTCTGGGTAAGCGGCTTTCTTCTTGGTCAGCAGCTCTGCGAACTCCGCATCCAACGCCTTGACCTTCGGCAGTTTTTGCAGCCCGGCTTCATCAAAGACAGCTTTCGCCGCCTTGTGCAGGGTGATTTCCTCCCGGTGAGCTTCCAGATACTTTTTACTGTATCCCGACTTTCGGTAGGCATCATAGACCGGGCGGGTCTTGGCGTAGTTGATGATGTGGGTTTCAGGACGGCGATCTCCGTCAACCTTGCTTCTGCCGCCTTGATGGATCTCCCATAGCATGATAGCGTTCGGTTGCCGCCGCTGCACGTTCCCGCAGTTCGTCGGCACTGCTGATCTTCTGCTCCTGCAAAAATAGCAGTGTCTTAGACATCTCTTTCAGGTTGAACTTCGTTGCCCACTTTTTGTAGCCGACGCTTTTGCCCTCTGCCATTTTCCCTTGAATGTCCACCAGCAACTGGAAAGGCTGTTCTTTGGGCGGCTTTTTCTGGTACGGTTGGTGCTTCGCCTTTCCCTCCAGCACCGCCTTGATCTCGTCCTCGCCATAGCCGGTGCCCAGAGTTCGGAACCGAATAAAGCGTTTCTGTCCCTTGCCCTTCACCGCCGTGTACTTGCCACGCTTCACCTCATAACCCTGCTGCTCCAGCTTTTGCAGAAACGCTTCGTAATCCCCCGGTTTTTCTGCAAGGATTGTGTCGATGATTCCGCATAGGCGGTCCCTGTTGCTTTCCTTGGGAGGATAGAGAACACTCTTCTGCCGTTCCCGATAGGGCTTCTTCTCAATGACGGACAACTGGTGTTCCAAGCAAATCAGGTCGCTCAACCGCTGCACTGCCAACGCCGAAAAGAAAAAATCCCGGAACTTTCTGGTGCCATCCAGTGCCGTGGAGTTAAAGATCACATGGTTGTGGATGTGCTGCCGGTCTGTGTGGGTGGCAACAACAAACGCATACTTGCCCTTGGTAAAACGCATGGCAAGTTCGTAGCCCACCTTGTTAGCTTCCTCTGCAGTGATTTCCCCCGGACGAAAGGACTGCCGTATCTGATAAGCGATCACATCGCTTTTCTGCCTGCGTCCGTTTACGAGGTCGTACTGCCGCTTGGTAAGCATAAATTCTTCATCTGCCGTCAGGGTGCTGCAGGCATAGCTGCTGACAAACTGCCCCTGCTCAGTCTTGTCCGGGTTTTCGATATAGTCCGTGCGATTTTTCAGGCAGGCCGCAACCGACTTGCCTTTGTTTTTGTGCAGTGCAATCAGCCGTGTTGCTGCCAATGCCATCCCCCCTTACAAAAAAGAAAATGCCGCCCGGAGGCGGCATCAAGATCATTTGGATAATTTTTCGTAATCGGCAGCACCTGCCAGATACATCGCCTTGTAACGGGCACATTCCAGCTCGTTGCTGATCTCATCTAAGGCAAGATATTGCTTCCATGCTTCGTTGCCGATGACGCTCCGAAGGGCTTTCTCAGCCGCTATTTTGGCTTTTTTCAGCCGCCGATAGTTTTCATCCTCACCCAGCATTTCAGAAAAAATCGTGTTGCTGTGCTCAGAATAATATTCCTCCAACTTCTGATTTTCCATAGCACCCCTCACAATCCGGCTACCCAGCCACTAAAACGCTCTGCCGCATCTGCAATCAAAGCGCCCATAAAAACAACACAAAGCATCCAAAACTCTGCCACCAGCAAAATCAAAAACTGCAGCCACTCCCGGCAGTACAGCGTATAAAGGCCGCAGCCAAAAATATACAGCATGGGCAGAGCCAGCACAAACGCCGACAGGTTCAGCGTCCATTTCAGCATCAGCGCAAGGAAAGCCGTAAGCAGCCAAAACGGGAAAACGATCATCTTAAAAACAAACCTCATATCCAGCACCTGCCTTTCGTCCCTATTATATGGGCATCTCCACACCTCTTGCAAGGATGTCAACCCTTATGTACCCCGCAGCTCTCCATCTGCGGGGAAATTTTTAGAGTTCTGCCAGCCGGGAAAGAATCTGCCGACCAATCTCAATCAGCTCATCCAACCGCTGCCGCAGGTCCTCCATGTCAGCGGCATAGACCCGACCGTTTTCATTGGCAGCTTTGGCATACTGGTTCAGATTGTTGCTGCACATTTGTAGGTGGTACGCCATGCGGCGCAATTCTTTCAAGTCGAGGTGCAGGCAATAGCCGTCCAGCGCCATCTTGCGGATATAGGCACTCAGGCTGCGGATGCCCATGCCCAGCATCTTTTCATAGATGCGGTGCTTCTCCGTTTTTGTCAGGCGCAGGATAATGACCTCATCCCGTTTTTCTCTCACCGGGCATCACCGTCCTTGTCGAGATAGGATTTGAAAGGCTTGACGGGTTCCGCTTTCTCTGCCTTTTCTTCCAGCACAGCCAGCACAGAGCGGCGGGGAGCATCCTCCTTTTCTTCCTCGTCCTGCTCCGGCTCATGGTGCTTTTCGTCTACATCAAGCTGTGCATTCAGTTCAGCAAGCCGCGCGGACTTCTGCGCCAATTCTTCCTCCTGCGGGAACGGCTTTGCCACCTCGACCTGTGCCGCTGCCTGCTGCTGTCTCAGGGTGTCCAGTTCGTTTTCTGCTGCGGTGCTGCGGTCGGCAAAATTGCTCAGGGCGTTGTCCAGACGGACAATGTTGCCGTGCGGGTCTGAACCGAGAGGAACCGGGTATTTCAGAGTTCCTTTCAGCAACGCCTGATGCTCATTGTGGAAGGTGTCGAACCGCAAGGAAAGTTCAAAGCCGCGATAGCTGCCCACCACCTGTTCCTCGGTGTTCGGAAGTTCCATGCAGGCGAGAATCAGCCGTTCGCCAGCGGTCTTTTTCTCGTCGTAAGTCATGCCTTTAATGACCATGCCGCAGAAGTTTTCCTTGTCCTGCGGATGCACCGCAGCGATTTCGGCATCCGATTTCAGGGCTGCGATTTTTGCAGTCTGCTCCTGAATCTCTGCCGGGAATTTTGTCAGCAGCTTATCCTCTAAGCGGAACTTCTGGCTCTGGTGGTCGGCTTTCAGGACCTTGAGTTTTGCAACCTGCACATCCAAGTCCATCTTCTCTTTGATAAGAGGGTTTCCGGCGCACAGTGCCTTGATCTCCGCATAGGACAACGCCTGTTCATCCACATCGTCGCAGGAGCGCACTGGGGATTTGCTGGTCATAATCTGACTGATAAACCGCTGCTTGTTCTCAAGGGTCTGGAACAAATACGAATCGAACGTGCCCTCTGTGACGTAGTTGAACACTTTGACTTCCTTGTTCATGTTGCCCTGACGAATAATGCGACCGTTGCGCTGGGTCATATCACTGGGTTTCCAGCCGACATCCAGATGATGCACTGCCACAAGACGCTGCTGCACATTGGTTCCTGCGCCCATTTTTGCGGTGCTGCCCAGCAGGACACGCACATCACCGGAGCGCACTTTCGAGAACAGTGTAGCCTTTTTCGCTTCGGTGTCGGCGTTGTGGATGAACTCGATTTCGCTTTCCGGCACACCGGCAGCAATCAGCTTCTTGCGAATATCATCGTAGACATTGAAATTGCCATCGTTTTTGGGTGTCGAGAGGTCGCAGAACAAAAGCTGCGTCAGCTTCTGGTCTTTACCTTCCTCCCAGATCTTCAGGACGTTCCGCACACAGACGTTCAACTTGCTGTTCGGGTCATCCGGGAGCATAGGGTTCATCAGGCGGACATCCAGACCGATTTTTCTGCCATCGTTGGTGACGCACAGCATATTGTCCACGGACGCATCCACATTGCCGGAGTGAATCTCGGCGGCACGTCTGCTCAGTTCCTGCACCATTGCTTTCTGGGTCTCGGACGGTTTCACGACCACGGTTTCAAACTTTGCATCTGGCACAGGCAGATGCAGCTGGTCAGATGTCTTGATGTCGGCAACCTCCTTGAACATCGACATCAGTTCCGGCAGATTGAAAAATTTTGCAAATCTCGTTCTGGCGCGATACCCAGTACCTTCGGGCGCAAGCTCGATGGCGGTGGTGGTTTCGCCAAAGGTCGATGCCCAGCAGTCGAAGTGCGTCAGCATCTTCTGCTGGAGGGTGCTGTACTGCAAATACCGCATGACCGTGTACAGTTCCGTCATGCTATTGGACACAGGCGTTCCGGTCGCAAAAACTACGCCGCGCCCACCGGTGATCTCATCCAGATAGCGGCACTTTCCGAACATATCCGAAGATTTCTGTGCTTCACTGGTGGATAATCCTGCGACATTGCGCATTTTTGTCGTGAGGAAAAGGTTCTTGTAAAAATGCGACTCGTCCACAAAAAGGCGGTCAACGCCCAACTGCTCAAAGGTGATAACATCATCCTTGCGGCTGTCGGCGCGCAGCTTGTCCAGCTTGGCTTCCAGCGTTTTGCGGGTGCGCTCCATCTGCTTAATCGTAAAATTCTCTCCGGCATTGGCTTTCAGTTCGTTGATAGCCAAGAGCGTTTCCGCAATCTGATCCTGAATAATACGCTCTTGCCGTTCAAAAGAAAGCGGGATGCGCTCAAACTGCGAATGACCGATGATAATGGCATCGTAATCGCCGGTGGCGATGCGGGCGCAGAACTTTTTGCGGTTCGCCGTTTCAAAATCCTTGCGCCGTGCCACAAGCAGTTTTTGCGTTAGGGTACAGATGCAGAAACTCCGATGCCCACTGCTCCGTCAGATGATTGGGAACCACGAACAGGCTTTTCTGGCACAAACCCAGGCGTTTTGCTTCCATTGCGGATGCAGCCATTTCAAAAGTTTTGCCCGCGCCTACTTCGTGCGCCAACAAAGTGTTTCCACCGTACAAAACGTGTGCTATTGCATTACGCTGGTGTTCTCTCAAGCTGATTTCCGGGTTCATGCCCACAAAATGAATATGGTTCCCATCGTATTCACGAGGGCGGGTACTATTGAATAGCTCATTGTACTTTCTCACCAGCGAGATACGACGCTGGGGATCTTGCCAGATCCAATTTGCAAAAGCGTCTTTGATAGCCTGCTGTTTCTGCTGGGCGAGGGTAGTCTCGTTTTTATTCAGCACACGTTTTGGTTTGCCCTCGGCATCTTCGATGGTATCATAGATGCGGACATCTTTAAGGTTAAGGGTATCCTCCAGAATCTTGTAGGCGTTGGCACGGTGCGTTCCGTAGGTTTCCGTAGACATAATATCGCCATGTCCCAATGCGGATTTTCCCTGCACACGCCATTCTGCCGTATACGGAGAGAACCGCACATTCACATCATGGCGCAGATAGTACGGAACCTGAAAGGTTTCCTGCATGAATTTCTGGATAATTTCAGGGGCAATCCACGTTGCACCCAGACGCACATCAATTTCGGATGCTTCCAGTTCCTTGGGCTGCGCCTTTTCCAGAGCGGTCACATTGACCTTGAACTCCGGGTTTGTTTCTGCGGCAAGCTGTGCGATGCGGAGTTTCGTGCGGACATCGCCGGAAAGATATTCGTCTGCCATCTGCCAGCCTGCTTCCGGGTCAGTCGGGTCTGCACTGGGGTCTTGAAGATCACGCCGGAAAGTTCGGTGGTGATGCGCTCATACTCACCGGGAGTGCCGAGCAGTTCAGCCATATAGGGCAAGTCCACTCTGCCATGTTCACCCATCGACACCGCCAAGCTTCGCTGGGAGTGTCCACGCTGGTAATTGTACGTTCCGGGCGAATCGTCCTCTTTGTGAACATATCTGCTTTGGACTTTAGCTGTTTGTTTTCGTCAAGATTCTCCAAGGAGCAGAGCAGATAATAAGAAGAATCCTGCTCAAACAGCCGTGCATTTCGGCGGTCGTTAATCAGACCATGCTTTGCGGTAAAGGCATCGTAGGCGGCGTTCAGACGCGCCTGCGTTTCCTGCACAGCAGAATCCGGGTAATCGTCCAACTGCTGCTCGATAAGCTCGTTGACGATTTGCCGCAGCTCCACCATGCCAGTGACACGGGCTTTGGCTGTATCGGACAACTCGATTTGGGTCATAATAGAATTTTCGCGGTAGTACACCTCGCCGTCCACCACAGCATAGCTGAAATTCTTCACATCCGGGTCCGCCGGGAGGGTCTTACGTTCCGCTTCTGCATCCGCAATATCTGGTGTTTCTACCTCGACTTCCGCATAATGCCCCTCAATATGCTGTACCGCTTCGGCAAGCTGTTCGGATAGCACTGCGCCCTCAATGGGCGCAACAGTCAGATCGTGGCCGTACTGGGTGCTTTCGGTGGTCAGTTCGCCCAGCACCATTTCCGGGTGCTCCACAAAATAGCTGTTGATGGCAAAACCGTCCTCGGTCTTGCCCAGTTGCGCCCATGCAGGTTCAATGTCCGCAGGGCGGTCACGCTTCTGCAGGAAGATAATGTCGCTGACAACATCTGTGCCTGCGTTAGCACGGAACGCATTATTCGGCAGACGGATAGCACCCAGCAGATCAGCACGTTCCGCAATATGCTTGCGGGCGGTGCTGTCCTTGCTGTCCATCGTGTACCGGGAAGTGACAAACGCCACGATGCCACCCGGACGCACTTGGTCGATGGCCTTGGCAAAAAAGTAGTTGTGAATGCTGAAACCGAATTTGTTGTATGCCTTGTCGGCAACTTTATAATTGCCAAACGGGACATTGCCTACCGCAAGGTCATAGAAATCCCGGCGGTCGGTGGTTTCAAATCCGGCTACCGTAATGTCAGCCTGCGGGTACAGTTTTTGCGCAATGCGCCCGGTGATGCTGTCCAGCTCCACGCCATACAGGCGGCTGCCCTGCATGGTGTCCGGCAGCATCCCGAAAAAGTTGCCGACACCCATGCTGGGTTCCAGAATATTACCGCTGCGGAATCCAATTTTCTCTACGGCATCATAGATGGCATGGATAACGGTGGGGCTGGTGTAGTGGGCGTTCAGGGTGCTGGAACGGGCAGCAGCATACTCATCCTCGGAGAGCAGCCCTTTCAGTTCGGTGTACTCTTTTGCCCAGCCGTCCTTGTTGGGGTCAAAAGCATCTGCAAGACCGCCCCAGCCCACATACTGGGAAAGCACCTGCTGTTCCTCGGCGGTGGCACCCCGATGCTCCTCTTCCAGCTTGAACAGGGTGCGGATGGCTTCGATATTCCGGGCGTACTTCTGCTTTGCGCCGCCCTCGCCCAGATGGTCGTCCGTGATGCGGAAATTTCCGGCAGGCTCCAGCGCAGGTTCAGCGTTCCGAGCTTCATCCAAGGCGGCGGCATCCGGGAAGGTCTGCACCTCGCCGTCAATCACCGCAGAGATGGGCAGTTCGTCCAGTTCCTCGTCGGAAAGTTCCGGTTCACGGACGACCATCTGGGCGAGGGCGGCGCAAAGCAGAAG
>ENA-OQED01000253-OQED01000253.1-human-gut-metagenome-genome-assembly--contig:-NODE-253-length-22291-cov-3.570339_pt1 | contig 22291 bp, 22 predicted proteins | sample MGYA00242790_ERZ504625 | MGnify/ENA primary metagenome ERZ504625 (study PRJEB26092, sample SAMD00036345) | human gut metagenome | host: Homo sapiens | study: EMG produced TPA metagenomics assembly of...
CTCGCAGGAGCACTGATGTAAAATCCGCGTAGTATGAGCGTATTTTGCAGCAAGTGCTCCTGCGAGGCTCCTGTTTATTGCAGTGTCCTAGAGATTTTTGCTATTTTTATCTTGTTTTAATTATCAATTGCTTCGACAACCTCCTGTATATCATCAGCAGTGAGTTTTGTCAGCTTATCATATAAGTCAGTTTCAATCTCATCATCCATATCACCATTTTGAACATTAATAATATAACCTCTGACTTCCATTCCTACCTTTACAAATTCATAATCTCCACAATTGTAAATATCATCTAACCCATATATGATCCCACAATAATAAAACATCTGCGCAAAATTATCACTTTCCCTGCTTATTCCTTTAATATTATCCTGTAAAAATTTCTTTGCCTCCTGCAATTGTAAATCAATAGCTTCTTTGTCCAAAGAATTATTCTGCAGATTTTCTGCATATTTTGATGCAAGATTATAGCCTTCTGTTCCAGACTTAAAAGTCTGATATGCTATGCTCTGTTGTACAGTACTAACTTTCATATTATTATCTTCTCTTGTATTTCCCAGGAAAAGAACTCCAGCCATAAAGTACATAATTATTATGATTATAAGAACAATTCCAAGAAAATACTTATTTATTTTCATTTTCCTCAACAATTTTTCCCTCCGCAATTTTTAATATCACATCACACACTTCCTTTAAATCTTCTTTATGATGAGTGGCTACAATAATCGTTGCTCCTCTTGACTTCTCCTCTCTTATTATTTTATATATAAGCTGCACTGCATCTTCATCCAATGCATTTGTCGGTTCGTCAAGCAATATAATCTTTTGATTTTCAAAAATTGCCTGTGCAATATTTAATCGTTGTTTCATTCCCAATGAAAATTTTTTTACTTTTTTATCAGAGTCGGGATCCAGACCCACCCTTTCCAGAGAAAAGATTATATCTTTTTCATCAGCAATATTTTTTATCTTTGCAAGCATCTGAAGATTTCTCTTTGCGGAACATTCCGGCAGCAATTCCATATTTTCTATAACAATACCGGTCTCAGGTGGAAACTCAATTTTATCATGCAGTTTTTCCCCATCAATGAAAATACTTCCACTATCCAGATTTATCAAACCACTTATAGCTCTTAGCAGCATAGTCTTTCCTGAACCATTTTGCCCATATAAACCATAAACAAAACCACTTTTAAACGTATACGATACATTATCCAATACCGTATTTTCCTTTATCCTCTTTGTTACATTTTGTAATTGTATCATACTATATCATCTCCTCAGTAAATGTCTGTTTTCTTATATTTTATTATTGAAATAATATTTAAAACTACTAATAATATAATCACATATATAATTGAAGTTTCATATCTCACATATATGTTTTTTTGATAAATTATCCCACTACGCGTTCCAAATAGCATATTGGGGAAAAGCATAACTCCAATCCGGCTTAAATCACGATTTATCAGTACGTTATTTCCAATTATCAGTGATACCACCAAAAAAATATTTACAAATATATTTGAAATACTGGCATCCATAAATAATTCAAGTAAAAATTGTAATTGTACCAATGCCCATACTCCAACAAAATATGTAACTATTACCTGTATTAATTTTATACTTGATAAATTATTCCATGTCCCATCACATATTAAAAAAATAATCGTCTGACCTATTACTATACAGGCTAATTTCGCTGCTGATAATATAGCATTTTTTAAGTATAACCTCTCTCTGCTATAAGATCTTATCAGCCAAAGCTTACCATATCCGGTTGTAATTTCTCTTGCATTACCCGAAAAGTAAAAAAGTACAAATGGTAATGGTATATATGCATATAAAATTTGCACTAAATTACTTGTTGGGTTGTCAAAAATAAAAAGTGTACTGGCAAATGGTAATTGATATACCTCATAGCCACTCATTTGTATTACAACTCTTTGCATAATAATCATGCATATGATTAATATTATGTTTAACCACTTATTTTTCATTTCTTAAAATATCCCTTTTTGCAAACGTTACTATTCCTGCTATGTACAGAACTATTGCCATTACTATATTTTTTGCAAGAATACCCAAACAGCTTACAAACGATTTATTTCCTTCCAAAAAATTATATGCTGCAGCAACATCTAAACCCGGTATCCAAAACTTAACGAGCCAAAATCTTATCAAAATGAATTGCACAAAATTAACTCCAAAAGCTCCTATAATAGCAATAAGTTCATTTTGTAAACAATCTCTAAGTATTTTGTAAAAAAGACCTGTTGCGACAAAGAAAATCCAAATAACAACAAATTCCATAAGAGAATACAGTACAAATGGATATTTCTTAATTGTTGCACCATTAAAACTATATACCGTAAAAATATAATCAACTATCTGACGAACTGCCGAAAATATTGCCGCCATTACAATAATTATCCTGATCTGGCTATTATTATATTTTTCCCGCGTTTTATATCTAAGTAATATATATGTTTTTTCTTTGTCCAATGCATAGTATATTCCCAATAAGACAGGAATTGTATCTACAACCAATATTTCTTTAATTCCACAGAAATTACTGCTTGAATTGTGCATATTAAGGAAAATTACATCCTCCGTTATCCCCATCTGCCCTATTGAATTAAGCATAGGTACATTTGAAAAATAACAATCTATACTACACAATCCCACATATATTAAAGCACATACTAAATATTTATACTTCAACAATTTTTTTCTCCCATATAATAGCTGTTATAATCACTAAAATGTAAAGCACTATACACCATATCGCCACTGGAACAACAACATTAAAACCATATTCCATAAACGGTTGAAAAATATGCATTGATGAATATTTAAACAAAATAGGTATGAACCAAATTGCAAAGGTCAACGCATATACCATCTTTCTTTCGTGTATAGATATTGCCAACGCAGCTCCCATCATTCCCAAAACACCGGCAAATATTGCCGTTATAAGAATGTAGACTATATTCGTTGTCAATGGATGTGTATAGCTTATTTCAAAAAGAAATGTTTCTACCATGACAAAACTGTCATATTTCAATGGTTCTGCATCAAACGGTGTATTTGTTCCCCCATTAAATACTACTTGTGATAGTATAAGATTTAATCCCAGTCCTACAAATACAATTGTAAATGAGACGATAAAGGCTGATTTCATTTTTTGTAAAATATATTTATTTTTTCCCATTTTACATATCAATATATTCTTATATCCTGTAATATAATCAACAATACTCTCTTCTCCCACTATTACAAGCAAATATAATGGCAAAAAACACAGATAAATCATTTGAAATATGTGTCCTTGTGAATAGCATGATAAAAATGTGACATATAACGGATAGGGTTTCCCCATTTCTCCATTAATTTTAATAATATCCTGATAATAAATCTGTACAATATCCAAAATTGGAATTACGAGCATAAAAATTATCATTCCTATACTTTTTTTATCACTTATAATTCTGTTTAATTGCTGTCTCATATTTCCCTTTCCTTGTAATTTTTTACTACCGTATTGTTACCATAGACGTCTATGTTTATATAGTATCTCATATTTCTGAAAAATCGACTTAATTTGTTATGAAAATTTCTGAATTTTTCCTTGTCATGTACATCCAAGCTTCAGATTTCTTCAGAATTTTTCAGATTTTATTAAGCGCATATTGTGTTTTTATGTGCTATTATATTTTATATTATTATACTACTTAGGAGATATTTGCGTATGAATAAACTACTTATTATTGAAGATGATGTTACTATTAGAAATGCACTTAGAATTTTACTTGAAAATCAAGGTTACTTCATCGAAGAAGCGCATGACGGTGAAGAAGGGCTCCAAAAATTTGACTCAACCTTTGATCTGCTGATTATTGACATAATGATGCCAAATATTTCCGGCATTGAGGTATGCCGCAAAATCAGGGAAAAATCATATGTTCCGATTCTCTTTTTGACAGCCAAATCTCTTGAAACCGATAAAATGGAAGCCCTTTCCGCCGGAGGGGACGATTATCTTGTAAAACCATTCTCCTACGTGGAGCTGATAGCGCGTATTCAGGCTCTTATCAGAAGATGTCGCGTCTACGACAATGCAGATGCATCAGACACCACCGCTTCATCCACTATTGAACGATGTGGCTTAACCTTATACACAAAATGCAACAATGTCAGTTACGATGGCAGACAGCTTGCTCTCACGGATAAAGAATATCAGATTCTTCTGCTGTTAATTTCTCATCCGACAAAGACATTTTCAACACAGAATATATTTGAAAGCGTCTGGAATGAACCGTATACACAGTTTTCCAATAACACCATTATGGTTCATATTAAAAATCTGCGCAATAAGCTTGAAGCCGGCTGTGGCTGTGCCCACCTGATTAAAACAGTGTGGGGAAAGGGATATAAATTTGAAGAATAAATTTAACGGATATAAGGAATACATAAGCAGCTTATTGATTTCATTTTTAATAGCTTTGTTGATTTCAATTACTGTATTTACAGCTATATACCTTTGCGGGAATAAAATAATAAATGAATATGTAAACTCCGACAGCTATATTTACAATACACAAGCTGCGTATATTACAGACTTTCAAAAATATGTGTCAGACAATAAAATTTCGTCAAACGATTTTAAAAGCATTGAAGCATGGATTCAAAGAGAAAAGCCCGAATTTTTTCTCATATCCATTGACAATGAAACATATTACGCTTCAACAGAATATTTAAGTCTCAAAAAGCCTCAAAATCTATCATTACATAATCAGAAAATATCTGTTTATCTTAAAGCTGTAAACTTTAATGACAGAACAGCTAAAATTTTTGTATATAATAACTATCAGGAAAAATATCTCAAAACTTTGCTTATTTGTGATGCTCTCTTCACTTTAATTACAGCAATAATGATTTTGTTTTTCATTTCCAGACATATTCTCACGCAAATACATGGCGCTTTAAACGTTGTCGAGCAGTCTGAAACCGAATTGATCAATGAAAAAAATATGCTGATAAGAAGCATGGCTCACGATATCCGCACTCCTCTCGCAGGGCTGCAGTCATACGCTGAAATTATCAAAATGGAAAATAAAAAGGGTGCGATTCCCACTGAACACATAGATGTGATTTTCAATAAAATATGCGAAATAAAAGGCCTTACCGACCAGCTTTTTGACTATTCACTTGCCTGCAACGAAGAAGCTCTTGAGCTTGACGCTCCTTGCAATATGGAAAGTGCAATAGGTGACTATCTTTCTGAGATGGCTTTTATTCTTCGTGAAAAAAGCTTTTCGCTTGATATAGAAAAGCTCATATGGAAGGATTTCAAAATCACTGTGAACTCAAACTTTCTCGGACGGATTTTTAACAATATAACAAACAATATATGCAAATATGCAGATATCAAAGCTCCTGTCTGCATAAGCTCTATCTACCGGAGTAAAGATGCAGGTATCGAGATAACAAACCATATCGCAGATAAAAGCTCTCTGTTTAATACCACCGGCATTGGTATCAGAAATATTACCCTTATGATGAAGCAGATGAATGGTCGGGCTATTGTTTCACATAATAATACCGAGTTTCGCATTACTCTTTGGTTTTCACGCGCATAAAAACAATCCGCTACACCAAAATCTGGCATAGCGGATTGATTTATATACATCTATCTATTTTTATTTATCAAGCAAATCTGTGTAGAAATCTGCGTAATGTGTCTCGCCTGACTTGATGTAGTCAATGGCTGCTGATGGATGCTGATTTAAGCGTCCTGTGAGCAGGTATGGAATATCGTAGCCCCATACAGCACCGCTCTCCTTGAGCGGAAGCATATGCTCTTCAATAAATTTAAGTACAGGGAATACATTGTATTTTGGATTTTTGAGGAAGCTGAGTAAAAGCTCCATCGCACAGTTTCCTGCGCCTCGTCCCATGCCCATCATTGTTGCATCCAACAGGCTGACTCCCTGGGCTGCTGCCTCTATGGTGTTTGCAAATGCAAGCTGCTGATTATTGTGCGCATGCATTCCTACGAACTTTCCGTTTGCCTCAGCAATTTCTGTGTATTTCTCGGCAATGCGGCGAATCTGCTCAGGGTAGAGAGCTCCGTAGCTGTCTACGATGTATATGCCGTCTGCAGAGCTCTTGGCAACCATGTCAAGTGCCTGATCAAGGTCTGATTCCTGTGTATTTGAGATGGCCATGATGTTGCAGGTTACCTCGTAGCCCTTGGACTTGGCATCCTCAATCATCTCGATTGCTGCAGGCATCTGATGTACATATGTAGCCACACGCACCATGTCAATCACACTATCCTCGCGAGGGAGAATATCCTTCTTGTAGTCACATCTGCCGACATCCGCCATGACAGAAATCTTCATATCAGAGTTGTTGTCTCCGACTATCTCACGGATAGCTGCCTCATCACAGAACTTCCATTTGCCGAATTTATTTACATCAAAAAGCTCCTTAGATGCTTTATAACCAAACTCCATATAGTCGATGCCTGCCTTTACGTTTGCACGATAAAGAGCATTGATAAAATCATCTGTAAACATAAAGTTGTTTACCAGTCCTCCATCCCTAATGGTAGCGTCAAGCACGCGGATATCAGGGCGTGCTGTCATTAAATCACCTTTCTGAGCCATTTTTGTTTCCTCCAAGTATAAATATTATTGTAACAAATATAAATATTACTGTAGCTTGATGTTACAATTTAAAGTTTTAATGCTTCAACGCTTTAAAGCATATAAGTATAATAACACAATTATTTAAAATTGCAAGTAAAACTTTACTTTTTTTTGTCAGACTAATATAATGAATGAGGTTGTAATACAATATCAAAGGAGGACTATATGATTTCTTATTTGACTTCGGCAGATATGTCGATAATAGCTTTCATCGGAGTGATTTTTGCATTCGCACTCACATGTATTGCTATTGCAAAATTAAATAAATTTTTACCAAAGGACCTCGGCAGACAGTTTGCTGTGGACGGAAAGCTTTCAGCCGGGAAGCCGAGAGGAGCCGGTATTATTTTTATATTCACATTTGTGATATCGGCACTGCTTTTCTCACAAATCAATGCGGAGATTGCCATTTATCTTGTGCTTATAGTTATTGAGATGCTCACAGGCTACTTTGACGATGCGGCAGAAAAGCCATGGGGCGAGTATTTAAAGGGCGCACTTGATTTTGCGGTTGCAATTGTTGTGGCAGTTGTGTATCTGCATTTCAACTCAAGCACAATCACCTTTGCCATATTTGGCGGCTCTGTAAATATTCCACCTGTTGTGTTTGGAATACTCACAGTCATCTTAGTCTGGGTATCAATCAATGTCACAAACTGTTCAGACGGTGTTGATGGTCTTTCCGGAACACTTACCATCATTACCATAATGACCTTCTTCGTGCTTGATTCAGTTCTTAAAATAGCTGACAGCTTCAACTATTGTATTTTATTATTTGCGGTATGTCTGCTCGGATATCTGTGGTACAATGCCACACCAAGCAAGCTTTTGATGGGTGATGCGGGCTCAAGAGCCATGGGTATATTCATAGCTATTTGTGCTCTTAAATCACAAAGCCCATTCATCTACATACTGGCAGGTCTCGTGCTTATCATCGACGGTGGACTTGGACTCGTAAAGGTTTCTCTTCTTAGATTTTTGAAGATACATATTTTAAAGAATACCACAACTCCTATCCATGACCACGTCAGAAAGAAGCTTGGCTGGTCAAATGCACAGGTCGTTTTCAGATTTGCAATTATCCAGATTGTTGTGTCACTCGCAACGGTTTATCTGGCGATGATTTAACAGTTTTAAAACTATATAAAGCAAAAGCCGGAGTCTGACAATTTGTCGGCTCCGGCTTTTACTTCTTTCGGCTCGTAACTGTGAATGTACCAAACAGTTACATACTTATATAATTTACTGTGTGGACTCCTTTAACACTACCTCATACGGCAGAAGTGTCCTGTTCTCAGTCTCTTCACCTTCTATCTGTCTGAGCAGATTCTTGCATGCTCTTGCTCCAAGCTCCTTTGAATCAAATGAAAGTGATGTAATGGACGGCACATTATTTTCCAGCACTGAGCTGTTGTAAAATGAAGCCACCTTCACCTGCTGTGGCACCTTTATATGCCTTTCGCGGAGCCGTCTCATGGCCTGCGCACAAACTGCATCATCCATACACAGCAGACAGTCGCAGCCCCTGTCAATTGCATCATCTACAGCCTTTTCGATATATGCTTTGCCCTCAAGGTTTAAAAATACAAGATTGTCATTTATTTTCTTTCCAAACTGCTCATGGGCATCCACTACGCCTGCGTATCTTGTCTGATTTACAACAATATCCTCGCTTCCACCGAGAAGTGCCATGTTTTTCATGCCACGCATGAGCATAATTGATGTCAGCTCCCTGCAGGCACTTCTATGGTCATGGTCAATCTGCTTTACATCCTTATATTTGCATGAGCCAGCTGTGACAAACGGTATCCTGCGCTCCTGCAAGAATGTCACCTGTGGATCATCTACCATCGTGCGAAGCAGCACCACTCCATCCACCTTATGATTCTGTATGATACGCCTAAGCCCCGCCATATCATTGCCTGAGCCTATACAAAGCAAAAGGTCGTATTCCATCATACCTGCTATCTCCTGAATCCCCATTATAGCTTCCTGGAAAAATGGCAGATCGACAAGTGCATAATCCCCCGGCATCACCACACATATATTAAATGTCTTTGACTGTGCAAGCCCCCTGGCTATTACATTAGGTTTATAATCATGCTCCTGTATATATTCAAGCACTCTTTTTCTTGTTGCAGCGCCTATCCTGCCCTTCCCCGATATAGCCCTGCTACTGTTGTCTTTGAAACGCCAAGTGCCTCTGCTACATCTGATATCGTGATATTGTTACTCATTCTGCCGCCTCTTTCATCTGAATGTGATTAATCACTGAACAACTTTTATTTGTTGCGCAACTCTATTGTTTTTCATTATAACCTATCTTCATACACTTGTCATCCTGGACATGCAATTTTTGCGCAACTGACTCATTCTTCCACGCATATTCGCTCAACATTTTGTTTTCTGATGATTTAATATTTACACCATTTATTTACTAACGTATATTTATGGTATAACTATTGGAGGTACATATAAATGAATTTTAATGAAATATTATATGGTGTGGCATATTACGACGAATATATGCCTTACGACCGCATAGAAACAGATTTTAAAATGATACGCGATGCCGGCATGAATGTTATCAGGATTGCCGAATCCACCTGGAGCACATGGGAGCCTAAGGAGGGAGTATTTGATTTTACACACCTGCACCGCATGCTTGACTGCGCAGCAAAATATGAGCTGAAGGTCATTGTCGGAACACCTACATATGCTATTCCATCATGGCTTGCAAAAAAATATCCCGATATTCTCGCTGTAACACATAACGGCAAAGAGCTCTACGGCCACCGCCAGAACATGGATATCACAAACCCTGACTATCTGCACCATGCACAGATTATCATTGAAAAGCTCATGGAGCAGGTAAAGGACTACGACTGCGTAATCGGCTTCCAGCTCGACAATGAGACAAAGCCTTATGACACCTGTTCCAAATACGCTCAGGCTAAATTCGTAGAATATCTGAAAAATGAATTTCCTGACATTGACGAGTTTAACAGGGAGTTTGGACTTGATTACTGGAGCAACCGTGTGGATGACTGGGATGCCTTTCCTGATATCCGCGGCACTATAAATATGAGCCTTGATGCTGAATACAAAAAATTCCAGAGAAAGCTCGTGACAGACTTTTTTGCATGGCAGGCCGATATCGTCAAAAAATACAAGAGAGATGACCAGTTCATCACTCACAATTTCGACTTTGAATGGCACGATTACTCTTACGGCATGCAGCCGGAGGTCAATCAATACGAGGCTGCCAAGTGTATGGATATCGCAGGCTGCGATATATATCACCCTTCCCAGAGCAGTCTGAGCGGCCGCGAGATTACCGCCTGCGGCAATATTGCAAGGGGCATAAAAGGTGATAACTATCTGGTGCTTGAGACCGAGGCAGCCGGAAATCACCCATGGCTTCCTTATCCGGGACAACTGAGGCTGCAGGCAATAAGTCACATTGCAAACGGTGCAGACATGGTTGAATACTGGCACTGGCATTCTATCCACAATGCCATAGAAAGCTACTGGAAGGGCGTGCTCTCCCACGACCTTAGACCGAACCGGCTTTATAAGGAGTGCAGTGTTATCGGAAACGAACTAAAAAAATACGGCCACAGGCTGGTAAATTTGAAAAAGACAAACAAATTTGCGGTTATTGCTGACAACGCCTCTCTTACAGGGCTTAATGAATTTAAGCTGAACAACGAAAGTGACTCCAATTACAATACCGTTTTCAGATGGCTTTGCGATGCCCTGTATCTGATGAACATTGAGTACGACGTGATTCCTGCCGCCCCGGCACTTTTTGCTTCATATGAAAATATACTTGTGCCTGCACTCTATAGCGCAACAGATGATGTGCTCAATGCCTTAAATGAATTTGTTGCAAACGGCGGCAATATGGTGGTGACCTTTAAATCTGCTTTTTCGGATGAACATCTTAAAATACGCCATGACGTGCAGCCTTTTATTATAAACAAGGCTCTCGGCATACAGTACGATGAGTTCACCCTGCCTGACGATGTCACCGTAACCTGTGGCGGCAAATCCTCAAAAGCGCATGACTGGATGGAGATGGTCGACTGTACCACTGCCACACCTGTTGCTATGTATGATCACAAGCACTGGGGAGTACACGCAGCTATCACAGAAAACTCTTACGGCAAAGGACGCGCCATGTATCTTGCCACACTTTTTGGTGAGGACACGCTGATAGAAGCCCTAAAGCTTTTCTTCGGCGAGCAAAAAAATGAATTTGATGCTTCTTATCCCGTTGTCATAAAGCGCGGCACCAATATGCATGGCGAAGAAATCATTTATCTGCTTAACTACTCGGATGATGAGCAGACTGTTACCTGCCATGCAGACGGTCTCAAGAAGCTTTGCGATGACAGTACAGTATCAGCAGGCGATTGTATAGCTCTTGCACCATGGGATTTTAGCATTCTTTATGCTGATTAAACCATAGCTTATATCCTATGCTTTTTGCTGCAGATAAATATTTCACAAAAAGCTCATTATATAAGATCTCAATTATTAATTTTTTCATAAAATTTATTAAGTCTTTTGTTTTGGTGTTGTTTGAATTATTTTTCAGTGTTATAATTTCATGCGGATTAAAAAGGTGGTTTTATGAAGAAAATACAGAATAAGCTTATAGAGCTTTTCAACTGCTACAAGCATGTGTGGATTTTATCATACTTTATCATATATCTGACCTGGTTTGGATATTTAGAGCGCACTGTTACCACACATTATCACTTGATTCATCTTCCGATAGATGATTATATACCGTTTTGTGAATACTTTGTTATTCCTTATATCATGTGGTTTGGCTATGTGCCTTTGGAATTGCTTTCACGGCATTACATGACAAAAAAGAATTTTACAGACTGTGTGCGTTTTTATACACCGGTATGACCGTATTTTTGGTTATATCAACTCTCTACCCGAATGGTCACAATTTAAGGCCTTATTATTTCACGCACCACAATATGTTTACAGCGCTTTGCGAGTGGCTTTACTCCACTGACACACCGACGAACCTGTTTCCGAGCATTCACGTATACAATTCGCTCGGCATTCATTTTGCGGTGATGCACAGCAGCTATTTCAAGGATAAAAAGCACGTTCAGCACGCATCCTTAGTGCTTTGTGTTCTGATTATACTGTCTACCATGTTTATCAAACAGCACTCAGTATTTGACGTTTCTACAGCCTTTATGCTTGCTTTCGTAATGTACAATGTGGTCTACATCAAAAACTGGATGCATCTGCCACAGAAAAGCGGAAGCTTCCAGGATGCAGCAAACCGCAAGGTTCGTGTTTGATTTAATGATTGCAGCTTTCAACTCAAAAAGACATCATCCGGAATTTACACCGGTTGATGTCTTTTTATATTTCACTCATAAAAATGCATGACACTCAAAGTCTGCATATCTGTCCTGTTATCTTACTCTCTCCCTGCTGTAGTCGAGCACCTTGTCCACAGTGGATTTTATTTCTACTGAATTTTTCCTCTGAGTCGAAATTTCTGCGTATGCATCCTCTATCTGCAGCTTATTGCGCTCCTCAAACTTGATAATCTCCTCCTGTGTATTACGGATTGACACAATCTGCTGTCTGCACGCTTCTATCATGTCAACTGAAATCTCATCACACTGTGAAAACACATGATTGAGCTCCACTCCCTGCTTCATGAGCTTTGTCGTAGCAACATTGTTGTCCTTTAGAAGCCCTACAAGGTGACTCACCTGCTCTTTAAGTGCACTAATCTCAGCTTTTGCCTCTGAAAGCTCCTGTTTCACAGCATCAATTGCACTGTCATATGAAACAGATGCCTCCCTTATGCTCTCAGCAGCCTCTACGAACAGCTTTCCCTGCTCTCCAAGCATGCCCGCCTCTATAGCCGCATTCAGCGAGAGAACACTCATCTGCTTATTCTGCTCCTTCATCTGCGCAGCTATATCCGCACAGCTATCCACATGCTCCTCAAGCCTGTCCGATGTCTCTGACAAGCTCTTAGCCGGAGCTGTAAAATGCTTATTGTTTTCGACAAGCGCACATGTATCTTCATGCTGTGTGGCAATTGCCTTTGCCGCACTCTCAAGACTTGTAAGATTGTCCGCAGCCGCCTTTACACACTCTGTAAAGCTGTCATTTAAGGCTGATATGGCATCCATGCTGTCCTTTGAAAATTCCACCACATTATTTGCATTATCATTTAGCTGCTTAAGGGATGACTCCTCAAGCTGTCTTGATTTCTCCAGCTCATCAAAATCAGCCTCTATAAGCTTTGACTTTGCATTTACATTCTCGAAAAATCCCCTGTCATTATCCAATTGTTCCTTCATATACGCTAATTCCTCAGCGGATATTTTTGCTCTGTTCCCAAACACTTATCTATTCTCCTTTACCGGTTACCTTTTTAGAATATAATATCACTTATAATACTGTATTTCAAACTGCAGTGACTCATTTTCCCTGAATACATTTATCTTTGGTGAATATACTACGGACAGCACTATATTATTGAACCTTCCTCTTTGTGCAGCTTCAAGCGCGTCCGAACCAAACCTTTGCCTGATATAGTCAAAAAAGCTTTCTATATCCCCAAAATAAATTGCATTGATTGGCGTGCCATATGAGGATATCAAAGAAAGCCTAAGCACATTGTTGTTTTTACCCACTACCCACATGCGGCTCACACGTAGATTTTTGTCTGCAAAAACAGGCTTTGGATTGTCCTTTCCAAACGGTGCCAGTACCGAAAACTCAGACACCAGTCTCATTGATACATAATCCACCGGCATCGGCACATCTATATGTATTTTAGGCACGAGGTCATCGTCAGTAGCGATGCATACTCATTTATTTTCTGACGGAATGGCTCAACGTTTTCTTGTGGCAGTGAAAGTCCTGCAGCCATCGGATGTCCACCAAACTTCGTGAACAGCTCACTGCATTTGCACATTTCCTCATACATGGAGTACTCCTCTATCGAGCGGCCTGAGCCCTTTACTCCGTCCTCACTCTTTGTGAGTATAAAGGTTGGCTTATTGTATTTCTCCCTGATACGGCCTGCTATGATTCCAGCTATGCTCTCATGCACATCCGGCAGATATATGACAAGCACCCTGTCTTTTTCGTAATTGTCCCTCTCATATATCTCAACTGCGGTTTCGACGCCCTTTGCAGTCATTTCCTTCCTGTCATCATTGAGTGCTACAAGCTCTGATGCGATACGCATGGCCTCCTCCTGCCTGTCACATAAAAACAGCTCAAGTGCTCTTTTGGCTGTATCCAGACGGCCTGTCGCATTGACACATGGTCCAAGAACAAATCCAAAATGATATGCATCTACATTTTCAGCCTCTATATTACAACATTCAAGCAGGGCTTTCATGCCGATATTTGTCGTATGATGAATACTCTTTAAACCGGCCTTTACGAGTATACGGTTTTCACCCGTCAGCGGCATGACATCACCGACTGTTGCAAATGCCACATTCTCTATAAAATCCATGGCCTCTTTCTCATCTATGCCAATTTTTCTATATAACAATATGACAATTTTCCAGGCAACAGCTGCTCCGCAAAGCTCCTTGTACGGATAGCTGCACTCTATCTGATGCGGATTTACAACGGCATCTGCTTTGCTCTCCTTGTAAATCTTTATACCCTTTATATCTTCAAAAGGCACTGCATGGTGGTCTGTTACGAGAACTGTCATTCCAAGCTCCTTTGCATGGGCGATTTCCTCAATCGCTGCAATTCCGTTGTCACAGGTGACCACAGTGTCTATCCCGTCCTCATATGCCTTGTCAATCAGATGCACATTCAAACCATAGCCATCCTTCACTCTGTCGGGAATCATATAATCCACACATGCACCGGCTCTTTTAAGTGCCTTCACAAGAATATATGTAGACATCACTCCGTCTATATCATAGTCACCGATTATCCTGATTTTGGCCTTGTCAGCTATCTTTTGGGCAAGAATGTCAACCAGCCTCTGACCATCCTTTAAAAGAGCCGGGTCTGCAATGTCTGAGATTTTGCCGTTTAAAAATTCATTTACCGCGTCATCTCCTATAACACCTCTGTTTCTGATTATCCTCGCCGTCACCTGATCTATTCCAAACTTCGCTCCGATTGCCGCAAAATCAGCCTTCTTCGCACTAACATACCACTTTGCCATAATCTACCCTTTCCAGGCTCAGCCCACACGCCGGTGCTGTGTAGCCTGCCTGTGCCCTATCCTTTGAAGCTAAAATTTCCATCACAGCATCTGGATTTTTCCTTCCATCGCCCACCTCGATAAGCGTTCCTGTGATGATTCTTATCATATTTTGTAAAAATCCATCTCCGGTGTAGCTGATAACAATATCAGCGCCTGTTTTTTCTATATCAATAGAAAAAATCGTCCTGACCGTTGACTTTTTCATATGTCTGTTTCCACAAAAAGCTTTAAAATCATGCTCTCCTAGAAGATACGCTGCTGCTTTTTTCATCCGGTCTATGTCAAGCGGCTTATCATAATCGTATACATATTTTCTCCTGAACACATCTGACACAATACCGGTGTGTATTGTATACACATATGTCTTTGAGACGGCATTGTACCTGGCATGAAATCTGTCAGGCACATTTGAAATATCTGTCACCGCAATATCTGCCGGCAGATGCTCATTCAGCCATATAAATATCTCATCCTTTGAAAAATGCTTCGGCATGTGAAAGCTTGCCACCTGCCCCACCGCATGCACTCCCGCATCCGTGCGCCCTGAGCCTATGACCTCAACCGGCTTTCCTGCCAGTGTGGACAGCACATGCTGAAGCTTTCCCTGTATTGTATCATCTGTGGATTTCTGCACCTGCCAGCCTTTGTAGCGTGTGCCGTCGTATGCCACAATTATCTTGTAATTTTGGGTTTCTGTATTCATAAAATTGTCTTTCTTTATCTAAAAATAGGGTTGTGAATAGTTACTTTTATTTTAATATAATATCACATCATTTTTTCTCTTGCCAGCACTGTTTTGCTCCTTTAATCCAATTAAGCAAGCTCCGCAATACGTGTCACAGCGACATATATATTTGATATCTCATACCATGTATTGTAGTCCACCACACCTGATACCGGAAGTCCGAATACAGCCTGAAATTTTTCCACGGCCGCCTTTGTCTTTGGTCCGTATATTCCATCCGGCACAATAGACGGAATTGCCGGATATGCCTTTGCGATGCGGGCGAGCTGCTTTTGTATCTGGTATACATTCTGCCCGGACGAGCCTATACCTATATTGTAGCCGGGCCATGACGCCGGGATTCCTGATACAGCCTCCGCGGTATTGATATACATGTTGCTACCGTAAAAGTATCTGAGTATCTCAATTGCACTGTAGCCCTGGTCACCGAGACTTTTAGAGCCCCACTGTGTCATCCAGCTCGGACAGGAGACCTTCTGTCCGTCACAGTACTGCGTCAGAATCGGCTGCTTCACATTAGGTCTCGACAAATAGTTTTCAAACATTTCATTTACTATCAGCGAGATATTGTCATATATATTTCTGCCATAAATGAATTTGTGGTCATATGCCGTGGACGAAGTGATATTAAAATTATAGCCCTTTCCCCGATAGAACTCCGTGTATATCCTGTTTAACGTAAATGACATAATCGCAAGCACATTTGCCCTTATAGTAGCATCAGGCCAGGTAGCATATATCTCACTGGAAGCTACATTTTTGATGTAATCCTTATATCTGACATAATAATTTGCCGCTGTGGAATCCGATGGTGCCCCATCATGCACAATAACATATTCCGGAATCACAACACGATTAAGTACAATCTCACCGGTCTCAGCAACCGGCATAATCTCCGGCTCCGGTATCTTGGCAGGATAATCACCGTAAAGTGTATGTGCCGGAATAACAATATTGTCCACATCATTTCCCGGTGCATCAAGTACTTCCAGCTCAATATCCTGTATTGAAAGTCTGTCGGGCATCACCTCAACGCCCGAAACCGTGATATTTCTGTATCCGTTAGCCGAAACAGTTACCGTCACCTCCGAATACGGCTGTGACTCACTGGGCGACATAGAATACTCAAGTGGCGGAGTGGCAATCTCAACTGCCTCTATGCTTCCCGATTCGTTGGTATCAGTTTCCTCTATCTTCCCCTGCGGATCCCCGGAATAGCTGACTGACACCCTTGCATCCGCAACCGGCGTCCCCATGTTTTTCTGTCGTACTCTCACCTGAAGCCGCCCTTCATCAATTGACTCCTGTTGTAAAATGTGCAGATTTTTCATGAATATTATTACCTTAATATCTTTTTACAATAATATGCACAAAGTGCAGCGCATATGATATAATGAGCGTAGGCAACGAGCAGTGCCAAATTGAAAATATATAAAAATGCCAGCTTGCTGAGCACTTTTTATATATTTTTAATTTGATAGGGCGACTGCCCGTACAGTCAGGAAAAACTCAGATTTTTCTGACTTGCACTGCATACAATACACTTACTAAGGTGGTTGGGGGACGTGCTCTCATCTGATCCGAGTCTTACGGAAAGGATGATTATTATGGTTTCTTGGAACGACTTATTTACTTTCGTTATCATGCTGGTAGCGATTCTGACATACATAGATACTCACAGAAAACATAAGAAATAGCCGTCCTGCCTCTGGTAAAGTCTGGGAACGGCTATCTCTTACGATAACTTATTAACTTAATTTGCCGGATCAGGTGAAGTGCACTCACCTACCGACTGCCTTACTAAGTGTATTATATGTCACTTAGCAGCATTTGTCAATTTTATTAATATTAAGGAGGAAAATTATGCATACATTTCAACCATATCCAATCGACATGCTCGATATCAATCCATTCACCAAGCTTAGCAAGGAGTGGGCTCTCGTGACAGCCGGTGACAAGGAAAAATCAAACACCATGACCGTTTCATGGGGTGGAACCGGTGTCCTCTGGGGCAAAAATGTCGTATTTATTTTTATCAGGGAATCAAGATATACTAAGGATTTCATAGACAATGGTGAGTTTTTCTCACTTTCTTTCCTTAGCGAGAAATACCGCGATGCCTTAAAATACTGTGGTGCTCACTCAGGACGCGGAGAAGACAAATGGTCAAAGGCCGGTCTGTCTCCTGCTACACGCCATGGCATACCATATCCGGATGAGGCAAATCTCGTATTCCTCTGTCGCAAGATGGCTGCTGTGCCTATTGAAGAGGCTTCATTTACAGACAAAGCCATTATGCATCAATGGTACGGCGATCACGATATGCACACTATGTATGTTGGTGAAATTATTGAGGTTGCGGCTCGCTAATTTTATGACAATACTACGGGACGAGAAGAACCCTAATATGTATTTATGCGCTTAAAACTACGTGGCTAAGATAATTGTAAGAATTATGCTTTAAGGTTTTCTATGCTTGACGAAACCGGCTTTTATGCGCCGTCCGTGGCGCATAACGCCTTGCCCTGCCGTCCATGGCAGGGCATTTCTGTGTTTCATGGCATAATTCTAACAATATCTAAGTCACTTCGTAATCGCTTATAAATACATATTAGGGTTCTTCTCGTCCCTTTCTCTTTGGCAATATATATAGATTAGCCGACTCTTTAAAATGTATCACGGCGTAAGGGGCAATATCTGCCAACAGATATTGCCCCTTATTAATACCATAATCTAGCGGCAGCCGGTACTCATAGCTTCAATGGCCACGGCACCACCGCGCACAACCGAGATATGCTTGTACTGTGACTTGAGCAGGGCTATAAGATCATCATTGCGGTGCTCTGTGAGCTTGCTCTCTAAGATCACGCTGTCGGCATTCTTGTCCACCACGTCAATATTAAAAACCTGCGCTGTCTGGAAGATATCAGTGATTTCCTCGCGGGTGAGCTTTGATACCCTGACATAGAGTATTTCCTTCATATGCAGAGGCACATCAGTCAGGTCAATAACCTTGATGACCTCGACCATTCTGTTGAGCTGCTTTTTTATCTGCTCAAAGGTAATATCATCGCTTGTAACGCAAATAGTCATTCTGGAAATAGTCTCATCCTCTGTGGTTCCAACCGTAAGAGACTGTAAATTGTAGGATTTTGCAGAGAAAAGTCCTGAAACCTTTGCTAAAACACCGACCTCATTCTCCACATAAAGTGCAATCCATCTGTTTTTCATTTCAATATTATTCATCTTCTGCACCTCCTACTTTAAAATCATTTCGCTCATAGGATTTCCGCTCTTGACCATTGGAAGAACAATCTCATCCGTAGCTATCATAAACTCAATAATTACAGGTACATCCTTATATTTCTTGGCCTCTGCAAAGGCTGCATCGATATCCTCTTCCTTTTCCACGCGGATTCCGTGTCCACCATAGCTTTCAACAAGCTTGAGAAAATCCGGTGTGTATGGCGGACATGCCTCGTTTGGTCCCTTGCACTCAGCCGGACAGCCCTTTCTTCTTCGAGGCAGGTCGCAGAATAACGCTTGCCATAAAAAAGCTGCTGCATCTGGCGCACCATGCCCAGATAGTAGTTGTTGAGCACGCATATGGTCACTCCTGCTCCCTGTACAACTGAGGTGGCAAGCTCCTGTATATTCATTTGAAGTCCACCGTCACCGCTTATACATACAACATCCTTGTCAGGATTTGCAATCTTTGCACCTATTGCTGCCGGAAGACCAAAGCCCATGGTTCCAAGACCTCCCGATGTAAGAAGCTGGCTGTTGCTGTCAAGCTCTAAGTACTGTGTAGCCCACATCTGATGCTGACCTACATCTGTAACGTAGATTGCATCCTTATAGTTCTTATTGATATGCTCCATAATCATCTGAGGTGTCATGCCCTTGTCTCTTCTCATGCCAAGAGGATTTTCCTCATCCCATGCCTTAATCTGCTTCTGCCACTCAGCAGTCTTTTTCTGCTCAGCCCACTCGTTTAACTTGTCGAGCGCCACATTGGCATCTGCAACGATAGGCACATCAACCACTACATTTCGTGAAATAGATGCAGTATCCACATCAATATGTACAATCTTTGCCTTTGGAGCGAACTCATTTAAGTCACCGGTTATTCTATCATTAAATCGTGTACCTATTGAAAAAAGTAAATCACACTCACTGACTGCCTTGTTTGCCGCATATTTGCCGTGCATACCACAGTTTCCCACATAAAGCGGATGAGTGGTAGGTATAGCTCCCTTACCCATTATTGTAGTGACAACAGGCACATTCTCTGCCTCCGCAAAACGGCGCAGGTTTTCATTTGCCCTAGCAACATTTATACCACCTCCTGCAAGGATAAGCGGTTTTTTGGCACTCTTTAACATCTTGTAGGCGCGCTTAAGCTGTCCGACATGTACTGTATCATTTACACGATAGCCTCTGATTTCCACCTTATCCGGATACTCTGCCGGACCGGATGCAGTCTGTATATCCTTTGGCAAGTCAATCAGTACAGGGCCTGGCTTTCCGGTCCTTGCAATATGAAATGCCATCTTTATGATTTTTCCAAGGTCCTTTCTGTCACGGACTGTAACAGAATACTTTGTGATATTTCTGGTGATTCCGACTATATCCACTTCCTGAAAGGCATCATTTCCGATAAGTGGAAGCGGTACCTGTCCTGTAAAGCACACAAGCGGCACATTGTCATAATGCGCATCTGCAAGACCTGTAACTGTGTTGGTAGCACCGGGACCGCTTGTCACAAGGCAGACACCCACCTTGCCTGTAGACTTGGCATAGCCCTCAGCCTCATGAATCAGGCCCTGCTCATGTCTCGGCAGAACCAGATTGATTGAATTAGTCTTGTATAACTCATCGAATAAATCTGTAACTGTTCCTCCCGGATAGGCAAAAATAGTATCTACGCCTTCCTCCTCCAATGCTTTTACAAATAATTTTCTTCCTGTGATGTCCATACTGCTGTCATCCTCGTTTCTATTTTACGTTTCTATTTTAATAGTTTATTTTACTTTCTCATACCGAAGGAAATAAAACTCCAAATCAAAGTATGTCTGCTCTTCGCTGTCTCCCGTAATCTGCCACTCAGGCTTCTCGTCAAGATTTGGAAAATATGCATCCGCATCATACTCGAAGTCCACCTTTGTGATGTGGGCTACATCGCATTCATCCACGAGCTGCTCATAAATTTTCTGTCCACCAATGATATAAATATCCTCAGAATTGTATTTTTCAAGCTCCTTGTGAAGCTCATCAAGTGAGTGAACCACGACAGCGCCCTCCACCTCATAGGATGGGTTATGTGTGAGCACTATGTTGGTTCTGTTCTTAAGAGGTCTGCTGTTTGGAAAGCTCTCAAGTGTCTTTCTGCCCATGACTACAACCTTTCCTGTAGTCATCTCGCGGAAAAACTTCTGGTCCATAGGTATCCGAACGAGCAACTGGTTGTTTTTTCCAATTGCCCAGTTATTGTCAACTGCTGCTATTAAATTCATAATTTTCTCCCTGTTGTAATCATTGCTGTTCACACAAAGTAGTGAACAATGACCTTCTTATAAATGCTTCATATCCACATTCTTTAAACCGCAATAGGTATATCCTTAATCTGCTCACCTGTCACATAGTCTGTTATCTTGATATCATCCGTTGTAAACTGATAGAAATCCTTTATGTCAGGATTGAGCCAGAACTTTGGAGCATCGTACTGCGGTCTCTCAATCAGCTCCTTCACGATTGGCACATGCCTGTCGTAAATGTGTGCATCTGCAATCACGTGCACCAGCTCTCCTACTCTCATATCACACACCTGCGCCAGCATATGCATAAGCACCGCATACTGGCATACATTCCAATTGTTCGCCGCAAGCACATCCTGTGAGCGCTGGTTTAAGATACCATTTAATGTGAGCCTGTCATCACCCTTTTTCTGTGTCACGTTGAATGTCATGCTGTATGCGCACGGATACAGATTCATCTCATGCAGATCCTGATGCACATATATATTGGTAAGTATTCTTCTTGAAAAAGGTGTATGCTTCAAATCATAGATGACTCTGTCCACCTGATCCATCATGCCTTCCTTATACTGATGCTTTACACCAAGCTGATATCCGTAGGCCTTGCCGATTGAACCATCCTCATCTGCCCACTCATCCCACACATGGCTTTTTAAATCATGGATATTGTTGGATTTCTTCTGCCATATCCAAAGAAGCTCATCCGTTGCACTCTTGATATATGTCTTTCTTAAAGTGATAGCCGGAAACTCCTTTGACAAATCATATCTGTTGACGACACCAAACTTCTTTATTGTATAGGCGCTTGTTCCGTCCTCCCAGTGGGGACGCACCAGCTCTCCCTCAGTGCTTGTGCCATTTTCCAGAATATCCTGACACATCGCTACAAAAACTTTATCTGCATAACTCATATTATCTGCTCCCTAACCATAAGTATTCAACCGATACAATTACCCGTTTACTGTCTATTGTATCTAATTATCAATTTTTTTTCAATATATTCAATGTGCAAATTCAAATGATTTTTTTAGCTTTTTTCTTC